>OGNR01000046.1_pt1 | contig 68453 bp, 61 predicted proteins | sample 1573501 | NCBI WGS metagenome assembly OGNR01 (sample SAMEA2581918, study PRJEB24529) | metagenome | biome: Human gut stool | place: China | collected 2011 | reverse complement strand
TGACTGTACAATTACTATAATCCACTTTCACATCCTTCAGGTAATGAATGTCATGTACACTTAGTTGTGCATACGATATTTGTCTATTAAAAAGTTTGGTCACCTTTAATTTACTAAATATCAACTATATGCACAACTTTTTAAACATAAATCTTTTATAATTTAATTCCGCCAATAGGTAATCTATAAGATTTTTACTTTCGCAGTCCCATTTTGAAACAGCTCAAAGTGCCTAGCGCAAAATGTATACAGCCACTTGCCTTCACGCCCGTCCAGCAATAAAAAAGTGAGGGCTACCCCTATCACTAGGAATAACCCTCCAATGATTCTTTAAGAGAGAAATTAATAGAGAAAATTATTATTATTCATGATAACCAAACGGAGTTTCCTGATTGGTTACAACGATTACATTCTTCGTATTGCCAACTTCAGTCAGCGTCATCTTTGTTGGATTTACCGGATTGTCAGCAGTAACTGTAAATGTAACACCACCGTCCAGGTATGCAATCGGACGAACCACAGTATTAAATCCGGCATTCCACAAATCAAGTCCTGTCTGGTCACAGTTACCAGGCAAGTTCAGGTTAATCTGATTGTCAGACAAAACAGTCGTTTCCAAAAGCATTACTCCATAATAAGGTCCATAAGCAATGTTTACAGCATTATCTGCATAGAAATAACTACCAAGAATCAAATAATCCAAAGAATTATTACCCGAAATATTGCTGCTCATCTTCTCCAATCCAGAAGTCACATAACTCTGTCCGTATGAACTCATACCGTCGTAAGTAACAAACCACGGACCACCGTTGGCAAATAACAATGCCGGAGGAGTAGTTTCACCGCTCAATACAGCTTTTCCATCTTCAGACTTCCAAGTACCAGAAGCACTATCGTAAACCAATTTCGATACTTCCATTCCACCCAATGTAATCGGGCTGTAGAATTCCATACCTTCCTTGGTCTGAATGTATGAAAAGACCTCTGTCACATTCTCACCGTCAACTTCATGCGAAATAGCCAGTGTTCGATATGATTTTGTTACGTCATATTTCTCACCATCAACAGCATAAGAGAAAAGTACATAATTTACTTTTTGCTCAGCTTCCTTGATATCAGTGAGATATGCCTCCCAAGTTTCATTTTCCGGCATCGGAGTCATGGTAATGATATTACCTGTCTTTTTACCTTTCAATACAACCTGTTCCGGAGTGGCCGACTGAATAGTAAATTCATAGTCACCTTCCATACCGAGTCCTGTAGCACCTACACCCGAGGCCGGATCAGAGAAGAAGTGGAAAATTTCATTATAAGTATCTACAGTCAGTGTAGGACCAGCCTGTTCTTTCAAACGGTAGAGACTTGTCGATTTAGCACCGGGATCAGCGATATCAGCACTTACCGTTACTTCACCTTCTGCAGTAAACGACATCAGCACGTTGTATCCGCCAAAGCTCTGCTGAGAAGAAGGATAATATTTCATCAACCATCCGTTCGGTGCCTCAACCAAAATTTTCCGGGCGTTTTCCATCGCTTCCTCCACACGGTTCGAAGCCGATTCACCGAACAAGTTTTCCGTTTCTGAAGTACAGCCCGCCAGCAAGAACGAACTGATCAGAGTAAAAATATATAATAACTTTTTCATACTCATTCCGTTTTTATCATTTTAATGTTGTCCAATCCATTTCCAGTATATGCGACTGGCGTTCCTGCACTTCTTCATGCAAAGCCTGAATATCAATTCCCCAAGAGTCACTCAGATATTCGGTAACCATATCCAGTTTTTCCTGAATCAATGCGCCACCTACTGTTCCGGCCTGGCTCATGATGTTCTGCCATTCAGCGTCCGATTTTACCACGTAGTTTGCAATGGTTTCTACAAAGTCTTCATCCGGTTTGCTGGAACCATAGGCAGTTACGAAACCGTCTTTACGTGCATCAGCGTCCTGAATGTTCACCCATCCTTCACCTGTATACTTACCGGCAGTAATGTCATTAAAGTCTGTAGAGTAATTCTTTGTCTGATGCAGGATATGAGCAAACTCATGGTGCATGGTCTTGAAGTACCATTCATTCAACACATCTATATTCGGATTTTCGACATCCAGTCCGTTTACGTTGAACAACGTAATCTTCATACCGCCTTCCGCAGTACCCAATACAATGGAACCGCTGGCTGCGTTATATTCCGGTGAACCTACAAAGTGCATGATTTTCGGACAGTAAGTAGGAAGAAACTCTGGAGCAGCCAGTTTGGCATACACTTCCAGCCACAGGTATTTCACCATCTGCGCCAAAGCAATCGACTTGTTGTAATCGGCTGGTATCACGTTATAGTCCATATCCGATTCGATATCCTCAAAACGATACTTCAAGTCGATATTATATGGAGTTGTATAGTTCGTAAGAATCCAGTTATCAAACTCATTGCGCTGAGGAGCCGTCGTATCAAAAATGCTATCAGGAGACAAATCGTCCTCGCTGCATGAGGTAGCAGTACACATGGCTACCAATATCAAAAATAAGTATTTTATCTTTTTCATAACAACTATCATTTTAAAGTTCATTTATCGAGGATTAGCCTCCAGACCAGCTTCTATAACATCTTGTGGCAACTGGAATGCGCGACGCGGATCATCTTTCGTCAATACGATCGGGTCCATACCATCACGGTTATGAGTAATTTCAATACCGTAGCGTTTTACATCCATCCAGCGTGAACCGTCGTGAATAGTTTCAATACGGCGCATCTGCAACACACAGTGGATCATATTTTCCTGTTTCTTGTTTACAAACGAGAAGCAAGGATTCAGGTGTTTCTTCACTGTACGCTTGGTTTCATCGGTTACAGGTATCGGTGTATATCCCACACTTTCATAGAAGTCTACAATTTTATCTTCTGTCAGTGTTTCCGGATATCCGTATCTTCCGTCACCCTTCGATGCATCCAGCCATTCGTTCATATATTCTACAGCAGTAGCATAGTCAGGCTGAGCCTTCAGAATATTAGCCTCGATGCAGCAAAGCAATGTTTCGTTGGTACTGAACGGAACGATTACAGCGTGACGCAAACCGATACCGTTTACCTTATCTGTATACTCAAAGTACATACGATACTTGAAGAAACACAACTTCTGTTCCACACCGTTCAGGCTGGCATAAAACAACGGGTTGTTCCATGGAGCGCCTGCCCACAAAGTTTCTGTTTCAGTCACCGTACGGTTCATGCCATAACGTTTTGCCATGTTGTAAGGACCATAAATATAAGGCCATGAACTGTAAATCGGAGTAATCAGCAAGTTAGCGTCTACCGAAGCAGAGATATACGCATCGCCTCTTTCATCTATTTCAGTGATAGAACCCAGATCGGCCTGCAGCTGGCGCAGTGATCTTGCCGGATTTGTACCCAAAACAGCCTTACCATATTCCAGCACCTTTTCATAGTTCGACTTATCTTCTTTTACATAGAACAGGTAGAAACGTGCGGCAAAAGCATTGGCAGCCTTCTTGTTGAAATGATATTTAGGCACTGAATATAAATTGTCATTAATCAGCGGAAGTCCTTCCAGCAAATCAGCCTCAATATGCTGATAAGTTTCTTCCAGTGTACCTCTGGTATATTCAGGAGCTACTTCTGTTTCCGGTTTCGTAGCGTAAGGAATACCCAATTTTTCCGCAGCGGTAGCCGGATCGTAAGCTTCACAGAAGATATTAGCCAAGACAAAATGTGCATATGCACGGCACAACAGCGCTTCACCTTTCTGAGCGTTCAGCGAAGCCGGATTTCCCATCTGTTCGATAGCCTGCAGTGCATGGTTTGCCGAAGCAATCGCCATATAAAGTCCGTTCCACATTCCCTGCGGAGAGTCCTGACTCGTATCTGTCTTGATATCACTCCACAGATAGGCATCCTGTTCCTGCTGGAACTCAAAGCCATACATCTCACCGTTGTCAGCCGTATTGTCCGAAGCCTGCTCAAACATCATTATCGGATAATAGTTAGGATAAGCCGAAACCAGCAGACTGGCAACCTTCGACTCCGTATCAATTTCTGCACGGTTATCAGGCACTGTATCAAGGAAATCGCTACACGAAGCGAAAGCCCACGCCATCAATAAAGCAGCACTGTATGTTTTTATATTTTTCATCATAATTTTCTCTTTTAAATCAAATTAAATACCCAATCTCAAAGTCAAAGTAAACTGCTTAGGAACAGGAGCGGCCACACCACCGGTGTTGAAGAATTCCGGATCCTGACCGTTCAGCTTCTTGTCGGCATAAATCAGGAACAGGTTGGTTGCCTGAAGTTTCAGTGACAGGTTGCTCAGTTTCATACGGCTGGCCAGTGATTTCGGGAAATCATAGTTCAGTGAAATTTCCTTCATACGGATGAAGTCACCTTTGGCGATACGTTCTGTAGAGTAGTTGTATGCATTGTATGCGCGGCTCAACTGAGAATCCTGACGGTTCATACGTGTATCGGCGATAACCGGTATGTTGGTAATATTTTCGTCACCCGGCTTAGTCCAGCGGTTTACAAACTCTTTCGGTGTTGCATCCAAGTCAGTATATTCATTGCTGAATACCGGATCCAGACGGATTACATTTCCGAATGAGTAAGTGATAAATACATTCAACTTAAAGTTCTTGTAGGTAAATACGTTACCGAAACTACCGGTAATAGTCGGATCGGTCGGACCTTCGTAAACCAGATGATCTTTAACGTTACGTTCCTGGAAGTTGATGTCACTTACAGTCACTTCACCTTTTTCATTGATGAATGTCGGGAGACCTTGTCCGCTCAGTCCCTGGAAGTCCATAGAGAACAGTGAACGTACCGGATAACCTTCCAGAGCAAAACCTGTACCTGCAATCAGGTCGATAACACGTGAGTTAGCATCCAGTTCGGTAACTTCGTTCTTCGCGTTAGAGAAGATAAAGTCGGTATTCCATTTGAAGTCGCGTGTTACAATGTTTCTTGTAGACAATGTAAATTCCACACCGTGTGACTTCATGCTGGCAACATTGGCATATTTTGAAATCTGTCCACCTACACCCATTGTGTTGATGATACCGATCAAGTCGTAGTTGTTACGCTTGTACCAGTCCATAGCCAGATTGATGCGGTTATCCAGGAAACCGATTTCAGCACCGACATTCAACTCATGTTTCTTTTCGTAAGTCAGCTCACTGTTTTCCAGTTCTGTAATCTGAAGTCCGGATTCACTTACACTGGCAAACGGGCGGTAAGAGTTATAACTGTTGACGATTACACGTGAGTTAGAAACCTCAGCCGGACCACGGTCGGCAGTCAGTGAGTAAGAAGCCTTCAGAGTCAGGTTAGACAAGGCCGGTCTCAGGTTTTCAAACCAGCTTTCTTCGTGTACGTTCCATGCACCCGAAACGTTCCATGTAGGAAGCCAGCGTGCCGAACGGCTCTTACCCAGCTTGTTAGAACCTTCATAACGGACTGTACCGTTTATTGTATATTTACCTTTCCATGAATAAGTAGCTGTACTGAAGAAAGCCACGTCACGAGAGCGGGTTGTAGACACACCGTAGTAAGCAGCATTTTCCTCATTACCCTGTTTGAAGTACAGATAGTCGTAAGAAGGAAGCATACCCATATCATACTGCAAACCTACACCCTGGAACCAAGTCTGTGTACGGTCGGTAGCGTTCAACTCCATACCACCGAAGAAGTTGAAGATATGGTTTTCATTAAATACATCATTGTAGCTGGCAGTAGCACGGAAGTCGTAGCTGTTCATGCCATATTTAGTTTCACGGTAGAAACCTCCCACCGGAAGAACCGATACCGGCAACGCGTTCGATACATCCGGGTCAGTATACAACCACGGGTTAGCGTCACGGATAGTAGCATCATCCATTGCACGGTAAGCCCATGCCTGGTTAGAATAGTCAGTAATCTTGTGAGCCTGAGTAGTAGTAGAATACTTGTAAGCGCCCAGCACACTCAGTTCTACCTTATTGATAGGTTTGTATTTAAACTCACCCTGGAATTTCATATCTACTACATCCAGGTCCATATAGTTATTGTCCAGTTCATGCAAGATATTGAACGGCGCATAGTTACGTACGTAGTATTCATTCGGGTCGAGTGCACGTGAAGTATTCAGCGCGTAAGAATACGGGTTGATATCGAAGTCACGTTTTACTTCACCACTTACAGGGTCCAGATTCGAGCTTAACGAACCCGGTGCACGCTGTTTACGGTAAGAAGCGTTACCGATCAGGTTCAATGAAACTTTCTTGGTAATGTTATACAAAGCGTTCAGGTTGGCAGTGTAACGCTGTACCTTGCTCTGTTTGGTCCATCCCGGGTCGTTCATCACACTCAGTGAAGTATAGTACGAAGCCTTTTCAGTACCACTTGTCATACTGATTGCATGGTTCTGCGAAATGCTGTTATTGAACAAAACATCAAACCAGTCTGTATTTCTGTATTCAGCCTCACGCAGATAAGCATTTCTTGCTTCCGGAGTGTTTGGCATGCCAAATCCTGTGTTTGCGTCGTAACTGTTGATCAAATGATACATCTTACCATATACACCACTGTTAGAAGCACGGTATACATCGGCAAATGTCAGGTAACCGTTGCTTTCCAGTGTCTTGTATACGTCCATCTGCTCCTGAGAGTTCATGATGTTGAAGTTACGGTAGTTCGGTTTCATACGCATGGTGAATTCACCTGTATAGCTGATCTTGTTAGAACCTGCCTTACCTTTCTTGGTAGTAACGACAATCACACCCGCCATGGCACGAGCACCATAGATAGAAGTAGCCGAACCATCCTTCAGGATCTGGAAGTTTTCGATATCGTCAGCATTCAAACCAGAGATAGCCGAACTGATCAGTGTAACGGCATCACCCGAAGACAAATCGTCAGCACCTACTTCCGTTACATCCTCCATGATGACACCATCTACTACCCACAACGGTTTAGAGCTACCGTAGATAGATGTGGCACCACGTACACGGATTTTCGGAGCTGTACCGAAAGTACCTGATACGTTCTGAACCGATACACCGGCTGCACGTCCTTCCAGGGCACGGCTGATTTCCGGCACACCGTCAAGTTTAGAGTCTTCGGCAGATATTTTTGTTGACGCACCTGTAAACAATCGCTTGTCCATACGCTGCATACCGGTAACTACGACTTCATCCAGTACCTCTGTATCCGATTCCAGTACCACCTTCATATTATTTTTGGCAGCTACTGTCTGCGATTTCATACCGATATAGCTGATTTCAAGTTTATCCCCCTTGTTAACTTTCAGTATAAACTTTCCGTCGATATCCGTAATTGTACCATTAGAAGTTCCCTTAACCAAAATAGAAGCTCCCACGACAGGCATGTCATCCTCCGCAGACATCACGACACCTGTCACTTGTACAGCCTGAGCTATCGCCAGACTTATGCCTATTAACAAAAAGGCACAAAAAAGTGTAATTCGCTTTTTCATATTCTAATAAAATTTTAATAACGGACACAAATATACATATTATTTCATTAAAAAAACAAAAAATTAAAGCAAAATACATAAATATTCTTGCATATTCTATAAATTATCAAATAGACAGTTTCAGCTTTATTTTTTACCATAAATACCAATATCTTGCTAACACTTTGAACATTTTTATACCCTCTTCGAGAATCTATGGATAAAACCATATAAAAACAAACAATAACAAATATTCAAAAAATAAGGGACTCCTTAAAAGAGCCCCTTACCACAAATCACTATAAACCAAATATTTACACAAGTGTTAAAATTCAATAACACATATATTCATTTTACATATTACATTTTGACAGCTTTTTAACACAAAAACATATCATCACAACACTGTACATAAATTTTCTTATAATTCCGTCCCAACATCAAAGCAGGGACACACCTTCGTCCACTCTTCCGGTTCTATCACACCGTCACCGTCCAGGTCCGGACTCAGGTCGCGATGTCCTACTATCCGGCGTGTCTGGAAGTCCATGGCAAGCACTCTCACCAGCACCCTGAGCGAACGCTTCTGAAGTTCCGTACGTGTGTCGGCAGGACGTCCCTGCTCGTCCAGTCCTCCTTCGTAGCACACACCGATACTGTGCCGGTTATATCCTTTGGCGTGCGCTCCGGGACGGTCTACCGGACGCATCGTACATATTTCTCCGTCGCGCCTTACATAATAATGATACCCGCATCCGTCGAACCCGCGCTGCCGGTGCATTTCCTCCAGCTGGCGGGGCGAGAGCGGAACATCCGCTCTCGTTGCCGAACAATGAATGACAATCATGTCAATCTTTCTCATCACACCCTCCTTTCTTTCCGGTCAGTATGCAATACAGACACTTGATTATCCTGATCAGAATCCATTTTACCTTTCCAGTCATACATTCCTCCTTGTTTTTTATATTTCACATCTGTCCGCATCTCCCTTCCGGAGTCTTACTCCTCTTTTTTAGGCTTTACCGGCACACGTTCGTAGCTCAGCGAATTCAGAATGTCCGACAAATCGGCTCCCGGACGGAAGTTGATATGCGCCTTCTTTATCAGTCCGGTGTGATATTCTTCCTCCGTGACACTACCCTCACCGTTCAGACCGATCTGAAACGAACCCAGGTCGCCCAGACGCACGATTTCTCCGGCACACAGACCGTCACGCATCACCGTACCCAGCGAAATCAGCACCGCCATCGTATCGGCACGTGTCACCGTACACATCTGCTGAATACGGTCCGCCATTTCACGGATTCCCATCTCGCCGCGTGCCTGTGCCAGGGCATAATATTTGGCACTACCTTCCAGATCATTAGGTTTCTTTCTTGCTACTACCGAATAAGTCACTGCTCTTTCCATAATCTTTTTACTTTTTAAATGATTAAAACGAATACCTGTTGAAAGCTTTCAATCTCTTTTCTGTATCACAAAGATACATAGCCAGTTCCGGGCAGTGTCCGTCACCGTCCGCCTACAGGATTGCATTGTTACGATAAAAATAAAAAAACCACAGGCCGTACAGCTCGACGCCTGCCGGTAGAAAACCGTCTGCGTAAATGCTGTACAGCCTGTGGAACCTCTCTGCTACCGCACCTGTCAGTTGGCGCGGCTCAGTTTGATATTGTCGATAAACCAGCGGCGATATACACTGCTGCCCGAAGTAGCGGCAGTTCCACACCGTCGGTCAGCATGTTCAGTGTGTTGCGCACATATCCGTCTACGGTAATGTTCAGGCGGTTCTTCAGCATGGTCAGGTCGAAACCGAAGTCCCACTGCTGGCTGGTTTCCCAAGTCAGGTCCGATGCCACCGGCGCACCCAGTGTAGCATATTTCGCCATCGAGCTGCCCTCGCCGAACGTGAAGCCGGCAAAGTCGCTTACCGAAATCAGACGCATGTATGTATAGTAAGAGGAAACATTCTGGTTACCCAGGCTACCGAACGAAGCACGCAGCTTCAGGTTGTCTACATATCCGCTCAGCGGCTTGAAGAACGGTTCTTCCGAGATACGCCATCCCACAGAACCCGAAGGGAAGAATCCCCAGCGGCTTCCGGCAGCAAAACGCGATGTACCGTCGTAGCGTCCGCTCGCCTCAAACAGGTAGCGTCCCTTGTAGTCGTAGTTCACACGGCCGAAGAAACCAGCCAGCGCATATTCGCTCTGTCCGCCGCCCACTTCGGTCAGCACTTCACCCTCGGCATTCTGTCCCACCAGGTCGAGGTCGTCCAGCGAAGTAGAAGTCAGGTTCTGTCCCGCAGCCGAAACATTCTTCAGATACATGCGTTCGTAGTTGAAACCGACCACTCCCGTCACGTGATGTGCTTCGCCGAATGTATCTTCGTAGTTGGCAAAAACGTTTGCCGAATAATAGTTGCGTGTGTTCACCGATTCACTCAGCTTGTTCAGACCGGCTCCGGTAGCATACGACAGCAGCGGTCCGTCCGGATATTCGCGGTAGAACAGGTTGTTCGAACGGTGTGTATTGCGTGTCTGGTACAGACGGTAGGTAAAGTCACCCGTCAGACTCAGCTGTTTGATCGGTGTGATGACCAGTCGTGTAGTATTCGAGAAGTCGTTCGTGCGGTTCACGTTGCGGTGCGATCCCTCACCCAGCATGATATGACGTCCGTTGCCCACCTTATAGTTCAGGTAAGGAGTACCGTACAGCCATGAGCCGTCAGGGTTCTTCATCGGGAAACATGCCAGCGCGTGACGTCCGCTGTAACCGATGGTATCGTCGATGCTTCCGTTACCCTGGAAAGTATACTGCGAGCCATAGAACGAAGTATTGTTGCTCAGCGTAGCATAGCGGTTGATGGTAAAGTCAATCTTCGAACGCAGGTTATACTTGCGGTAGATATCCGGATTCATGTTCAGGATACCTTTCTGATAATCGTATGCCCCGCTCACCAGGTATTTCACATCCTTCGTACCCCCGCTCAGCGAGATGCTGTGCTGCTGGGTAGGACGACGGTCGTTGTACATCATGTGCCACCAGTCGTAGTTGCCGTAGTACACCCACTGACGGCGACCGTTTCTTGTATCTTCCACTACCCACGGGCGGTCGGGGTTCTCCGTCTTGTCGTTCACACGGGCCAGCAGCTGCTGCATGTCGTAGTCGGTATAGTCCACGTAGTTCGTGCCGTTCTTCGCACGCCAGAAGGTGTTTACCGTATATACCGACCAGTAACCGGTTGTTTCGTAATCGGTAGTCGTGGTAGGAGCCTGCCATCCCAGACGGCCGCTGTAACGCACGGTAGCCTTTCCGTCCTGTGCCGAGCCCGACTTGGTTGTGATCAGAATCACACCGAATGCCGCACGCGCACCGTATACTGCCGCAGCCGACGCATCCTTGATGACCGAGATAGACTCCACGTCGTTCGGGTTCACACGGTCCAGTTCACCCACCGCACCGTCTATCAGCACCAGCGGACCGGCACTGTTGATAGAAGTCGTACCACGCACGTTGATGCTGGGCGAGCTGCCCGGCACACCCGACGAGGTAGTGACATTCAGACCGGCTACCGAACCTTGCAGCATGTTTGCCAGCGACTGCGTCGCACGGTTCTCCAGCTTCTCGCTGCCCACCGTAGCCACGGCTCCCGTCAGGTTCACCTTCTTCTGCGTACCGTAACCGATAACCACCGCCTCATCCAGCATGATGGCATCTTCCTGCATATATACCACAATATTTTTCTGTCCCGGTTTCACCTTCACCTTTTCGGTAAGATAACCCACATAAGAGAAATTCAGAGTAGCCCCACCGGCAGGTATCTGAAGCTCGAAGGCTCCGTCTACATCAGTAATGCTTCCCTGAGTAGTTCCGTCGATGACGATAGACACCCCGATAAGCGGTTCCTGCAAGGCATCCAGTACCTTACCCGATACTGTTCTGTTCTGCGCCGACAGCGTAGAAACACTGCCCGTCAGCAACAGCAACAGCAAAAAAACATACGAATTGAAAACTTTCATAAATAAATATTTAGTAAAACATTAAGTAGCTTGTCGGTACACCGGCCGGCATCTGCGGCACATCCGCCATCGAGAAATGCACATTGTTCAGGTCGTAGCTGCGGAACTGGTAATCCTCCGTCCATCCCGTAGCCTTGTATATCCATTCGATGTCCGTTCCGTTCACATCCCATACCGAGTATCCGCCCGGTGTTCCGTCGGGACTGATGTGCACACCCGGAGTAAGGTAGCCCGACCACCACCACGAAGCGCATATCGCACCCGCGTTATGTTCGTACACCTCGCGTCCGCCCGTTACGTCATCCTCCGGAGTCACGTTGAAACTCAGGTGCGTATGTCCGGTCACGAAATGCACCTTGTAGCCGTCCAGCACGTCCAGCAGCTGCGTAGTGTTCAGCACGTCATGGTCTATCTTGAAACCTTCCGTCTGCGACGGGTAGAACAGCTGTGCGTGCATCACCACTACCAGCGGTGTCGACTTGTCGACATATGCCAGATCCTTCGACAGCCAGCTCAGCTGTTCGGCCGACACACGCTTCTCGTAGTCGCGCGAGGTAGTGCCGTCGTAGTTGCTGCAATCGATGTCATCCAGCACCACGTAGTGCACCTTTCCGATGTTGAACGAATAATATGTCGGAGCGATATAATCCATGAAACGGCTTCCCGCCTCCTCATCGCTCGTAGCCTTGTAGTCGTAGTCATGATTTCCGATAGTATGGAAAATCTGAAGTCCCTTCACCTGATTGTTGATAGTATTCAGGTACTCAGGCAGCGCATAACTGTTCGAATACCAGTACAGGCCCCAGGTCATGTCGCCCAGCGTAATGGCATACATCTTTTCGTGCTGATGCAAGGCACGGTAGCTGTTCAGATCCTCGGTAAAGTCCATAAACTGTCCCAGGTCGCCCGTGCGGTTGGCCAGATGCATATCGCCCAGCATAAACACCTTATAGCTATCCTGTCCTTCCACCTCAGTCAGCGAGAAGTCCACACGCTCCGTTGTAGCGGCGTCCCCCTTCATCATCTGGTAGAACCGAGGCAAGACTCCCTCGGCAGGAACTTCATATCCCGAAGGAACGGAGATAAACACATACCCCCATTTCTTTTCCGACTGAAGCTGGTAGATACCCCGTTCGTCGGTCACGCTCACCTCTACACCGTCCGATACCACAACACCCTGCACCGGACCGTCGGCTGTCGATACCACCCCGTACACCGTCGTTCCGGCATCCGGTGTGAAATCAATTCCCTCTACAATATTAATATAGGTAGTACCAATCTGTTTCTTGCGGTCACCACGCTTGACGAACACCCGGTACGTACCGCTTTCGCATCCGTCGGCAAGCTTTATGGTAAAACTGTTTTCCGAAACACTCACCAGCACACACGTATACGAGATTCCCCCTGTCGATTCCAGAATAATCACATCCGATTCCGCCGGCTTGTTACTCCCGGTCACCTGGAACGTATATTCCCCTCCCTTGGCCACTTCTATCAGCGAAGGGCATTCAAACTGTACATCAAAGCTGCCTGCCACAGCTTCCGTCATTCCATCGTTGCTGCACGCCATCAGCGGCAAGACAGCTATCTACATGACAACCAGCGTTTTTCAAGCAATCAAAAATCCTTAATTTTCATTGCGCAAAATTAAAGGCAGCGTATTTCAAAACAGAAACGCGCATGTGGCAATCCTGTTTCAAAACGGTTAAGTTTCCGATGCAGCATACACAAAAAAAAACGGGGTGTGAACCACGCCGCGATGCCGCAAACGTGAGGTTCACACCCCGTGCAAGTATATATCATAGTTTCTTAATCTTACGGCTCCCCCAGTCCCCGCACGATCACCTCCACCTCCGGCTTGAGGAAAAACTTGCGGTGTATAAGCAACAAACCAGCAAGAACAAAAAATACTCCCAAAATGCTAACTATAGTATGTTGAATTTCAATCTAAGCCTACATATTTTTGTAAAAAAACATACTATGAGTAGCAATTCCATTCTAGAAATATTCGGCAGAAATGTCCAGAAGTACCGAAAAGAGCAACACCTTTCGCAAGAAAAACTTGCGGAATATGCCGGACTTCACCGTACCTATATAGGAATGATAGAGCGTGCAGAAAAAAACATAACTCTTGTCAATATAGAAAAAATAGCAAAAGCATTAAATATTAATCTAACTAAACTACTGGAAAACAATGAATAAAAAACAAGAAGAAGGTATTGACAGAAACTGGCATCCCGAATTTCAAAAATACACAGAAGCCATTGTTTCAGCTCCCGAATATGAAGGGCTTTATTTTGAAAGAAAAAAAGACACGCAGATTAAATGGGTTGCTACCAAGAAATCTTCCGCCGGACAGAAACGTCTGGCATGGTGGAACAAGAAATGCGAGGAACTGGGTATTCCCGTAAAATCCGGAAACTATGCCGTTGCAGTCAGGGAGATACATCCTACAAAAAAACATGTATGCCAGATCTGTGGAAAGGCGCTCAGCATATATTATGAATACCCCACTAAGCAAACGCTTTCCAGAATCAACCAGAAACTCGGCACCAAGCTGAAGCAGACAGATTATACCATAAAGGAAATAATAGAACAGTTTTGCAAGAATACCAATGATCTGCAAAACATAGCCCACATATTCAAGGTAAAATCTTTTACAGATGCAGCCGACCTGATCCGGCAAATATATGATACACATGTAGCCAAGTGTTCAGGCAAACTCTCTCCGGGAGCCATGTCAAATTGTCCGGACCGTTTCGACGGCTACCATTCCGACGGACTGTGCTGCCGGCAGTTTACCGACAAGGGCAGACATACAGACAACATGAAAACCTATGTGCAGGACCGGCGTGCTTATGAAGAATGGTCCGACGGCAACTATAACCTGGCCAACAGACTGATGGGAGAATACCAGAAAGCTCCAAAGTGCACATGTCCGGTCTGCGGAGAAACAGCTAAAATGACGGCCGACCATATAGGTCCGATTTCGCTCGGATTCTGCCACAGTACGAACTTTGCCCCTAAGTGCAAAGCGTGCAACAGTGCGAAGAACAATCGCCTTTCCCTGTCGGATGTCCGTAAGCTGCTGACACTGGAGGCAGACGGCAATCAGGTGGTAAGCTGGCATTCCCAATATATCTGGGACAAGTACAAAAATACTATCACTTCCGACAAAGATGCCCGGAAACTCAGTTCCCTCATGCTGAAATGCCACCAGAACGTATTGAAACTGTTCTCCCTTATTTACAAAAAAGGAGGGGAAGAATTTCTCCAGACTTATCTGCATCCCGAATACTCCATGTACGACTACCGTTTTTCGGATTTCAACCCGCTGGAACCCGACAAACTGAAGATACACGAAAGTCCTCTCGACAGTGAAAACAAGCGGAAAAATCAGAAAAGATACCTGCGCATTGCTTTCGAAAGTCTGAAAGAATTCGACATGAAGGAAAACCGTAAAGTAACATTTTACACAGACCAGTTTCCCCAAGAAACGGCTGCCGTCATGCAGAGCATCAAAGCCAGAAATTTCACACAAGCCGACCAGGAAGTCAGGAAACTCATCACACTTCTGTGCGACAAAATTATTGCTTCCGAGTCAGAGTAGATTATAAAACTCTTCGAAAGTCAACTCTCCATACATGAGCCTGTCGTAAGCCGATGCCTGCACAGGCTCATAATCCATTTCCAGACTTCCTCCCCCGTTTTCCAGTTCCGGCAGCGAACCGATAGCATCTCTCACCGTAATGGCTACGGGCAAGTTCCACATATTCGGTGTCTTGACAGATGGCATGTAAAACAAAGGCGACGGCTGAGGTATGGAAATCTCTTCCAGTGAACCGATGATGAAAACCCGCTTTCTACGCTGCGGCACACCAAATTCCTCGGCATTCAACTTGATGGGTACATTTACACGATAACCGATTTCAGTAAAAGCCTCAATAATTTCTTTAATGGCATCCCCCTTACGCATAGTCAGAATACCTGGCACATTCTCCATAACGAAAAATTCCGGCCTCAGCCGGTTTACCATTTCAACAAAATCCTTGAACAACTGGTTTCTCTTGTCGTTCGGATCTCTCCAGCCCGCATACGAAAATCCCTGACAGGGCGGACCACCGACAACCACATTAACCGGTGTATTTCCGCAAGCTTCCATAATGCGCGCCTTGGTTTCCTCCTGGGTAATATCTCCCAAAATAAAATTCTCAGCCGGTGCATACTGCGAGTGATTATATCGGTTGGTAGCCATAATGCTCTTGTCTATTTCATTTGCGGCTATCAGCTGGAATCCGCTCATAATGAATCCTTCCGACATACCTCCGCATCCGGCAAACAAATCCACAAAATTCATTCCTCTTAAATGAGGCATGATCAGTGAAGCGACGAACCTGGCCAGCAAAGGAGGCACAGCGTTTCCTATCTGCTTGTACTGTGAAGCATTGGAACCCTGAAAGATAAAACTGTCGGGAAACGACTGAAGCCTTGCCGCCTCCCTGTTGGAAAGCACACGACATTGCGAAGGGTGCAGATTGCACCCGTTCCCTACCCGATTGAAATAAGTGGCGATCGTATAGCTTGGCTTGTCCCAGCACAACCTGCCGTAATAAGTAGTCCGTCCTCCGGTTTCCCTTATTTTATCCAGACGAGTATCCGATATGCTCAGAGGAATATCCTGCCAGTTTCCACCTTCAGGAATGTGAGGGGCTATTTCCGCCTCATGTTTCCCCATCTTAAACACAACATGATTATATAATTTCATCGTACTATCCAGTTTATCTCTTCCGGTGTCAAACCATACAGTTCGCCTACATACCTGTCCAGTTCCTCCTGCGAAGAATAAGTAAAGTTTTCATCCACTCTGTTCAGATCAACTACCGGCAAATCGTCTATTTCGTAGTTATTTATATGATTATTAGAGCTGGTCACCTTAAATCTCCAGTTCAACAAGCTGCTGTTCAGCAAAATATACATCTTCTTCAAGACTGTTTCTTCAGCCGATATGTAATTGCAACTATTTCCCAGTATATCATTTTCCTCACAATACACAAACCTCAGCCTCCGCGATATTCCCATATTGGAAACCTGCTGACAGACCAGCCTCCTTCTGCCAAAATCACATTTCAGAAATTCAGCCGAACGAGTTCCGAGAAACTCGCCCTTCACATATTCGTGATTGATATCCTCAATATCGTTGTCAGCAATCATATTTCCCCGTACCAACCGGTAGGGAGTCTGCTCTTGTGTTATAAACCGCTTATATAAAGTGAGATCCAGTTCCCCCCTTCTGTTCCGTATTTCAGGATATTCCTTCAGCTTCCGTACCTGTGACAGCTTCTCCAGAATCTCCCACCCCCTATCCGACATCAGAGGTATCTCCATATTTTCCCCGAAAATCTTCCGCACACTTCCGATTTCTACTCCAAAACATCTCCCGTCCACTTCCACATTTATCCTGCCGGTAATACCGTATCGCTGCAGGTAAAATATATTAGTCGACTGCGTTACATTGTCAAACAGCGGGATGCTTTCTCTAAAGTATTTTATTTCACAGACCTTGTTCTTTTCCAACAAAAATTTCCGCAATTTTGTTGTTGACAAATCCGCGAATAATGTAGAAGGGCATATTACTCCCAAATAACCATTCCGCTTAAGCATCCGTATCATCTTTTCAATGGAGAGCTGATACAGATTCAACATTCCCTCCAGCGCATAATGATAAGCCCCCGAAGTTCTGAACCAGGACACCCACATTAAAATCCGGTCAGCTTTATTTCCCGAAATCTTCTTCTTGTCCGGTTTCAGAACCAGATAAGGAGGATTTGAAACAATCACATCAAATCCTCCGTTTACCTTTCCCTCAAAATCAGAGTTTTTCAACGGACATTCATCAGAAAACATTATATTCTCCTGTATCAGTGCATTTCTCCGAATAATATTTCCACATATTTTTTCTATGTCCGAAACAGAAGGTTCTTTCAGCCTTGCCAAGGCCTTCATACGAGTAATCGCTACAGCTACAGGGTCTATATCCACAGCAAAAATATTATTCAAAATACTTTTTTCCGGCGGTATAGCATATTCTTTATCCAATATATCGACAATGCAATCATAAAAGCGTCCTGTACCACAGGCAAAATCAAGCACAGACACGTCAGCCCCTGCATCACACCGCGACAAGGTATTTTTCACTATTTCATAAGCGACATAAGATCTGGTATAAACCGCTCCCTTATCAATAAGATTATGCTTCGATTTTTTTCTGTAAACAAGGCCGTTCTTCCGCTCTATCACAGCATTCAGAAATACGATATGCAGTTCTTCACATAAAGAAGGGATTACTTCTGCCGGAAACTGAGTATAAAGAGAATATTCTCCATCAGGCAAAAATCCATAGCTGCCTGAGATTTCCACCGAGTCCAAAAGTTTTTTTTGGTAGAGAAAAGTATATATAAGGCTGTTTATCAGAAAGGAATGCACATTTTCTGCCAATGCAGCAACTGTTTCCGTGTTCAAATCTTGTTCCGAAATCCGATTTGACGACTTATATTTTTCGCATTCTTCCGCTATCAGATCGTTTTCCAATTCAATAAGTCCGTCAATCATTATTCCTTGCTTGATTTAATTATTACTGAGACAAAATCCTGTATTTTCGTGCAAAGATAATGTTTTTTGTTTCACCAGCCCCGTTCCCGTTCCGAAAAAACAGCCTCTCTTAATCTTACGGCTCCCCCAGTCCCCGCACGATCACCTCCACCTCCGGCTTGAGGAAAAACTTGCGGTGCTTGTCGTGGCCCAGTGCCGCCAGCCCTTCGCGGATGGACGGACAGCGGTACATCCACCGGTACAGATTGCGCCGTGCCGTTTCCGGCGAACGGTCGGGAAAATACAGACAAGCCAGCTCCGACTTGCCGTAGATACGCAGACGGAATTCCCCGTCGCCGTGTTCATTTTCTTTCATACCGCATCCCCTTTCCGGCACGTCCGGCTTCCTTGCGCGGCGAAACCCGTTCGAAAGCCGCCCCGTCCAGCATCCCTTTCAGCACCATGCCCGGACGGAAACGCACCCATATCTTGTTTATCATCGATTCGTGGAAGTCAGCCTCCAGCCGCACTCCCTCGCTTTTCACTCCCACCTGAAGCGAACCCAGCTCACCCAGACGGACAATCTCGCCGTTGCACAGCCCGCGGCAGACCTCCTCTTCCAGCGCTACAAGCACCGCCAGCGTATCGGCACGTGTCACCGTACACCGCCGCTGAATACGGCGTGCCATGTCGCCCAGCGTCACCTCTCCCCGCGCCTGTGCACGGGCATAATACGTCATCTCTGCCGAGATATCACGCGGATCAACCCGCGGAACCACCGAATAAGTCACTGCTCTTTCCTTCATCATTCTTCCGTTTTAAATTGTTTGCCGGCGCAGTCACAGGCGTACCCGCGAACTCGCCGATTTTCGTCATGCTGGGATTATACCCGTAATATACCTTTCCCGTCGCCCCGTTGCGGTGCTTGGCTACCGTGGCGATGCCCATGCCCCGCGTAGACCACCCCGTATCGGGATCCACCCGGATATGATAACGCTCCGGACGGTGCAGCAGAATCACCAGATCGGCATCCTGCTCGATGGCCCCGCTCTCGCGCAGGTGACGCAGCTCCGGACTCCCCGCCCGGTCTTCCGCCTGACGGTTGAGCTGGCTCGACACGATGACCGGACACCCCAGCGAGCGCGCCAGCCCCTTCAGCTTGCGGCTGCACTCCGCCACCTCCTGTTCACGCGTACGCCCCGGATTCACCGTGGCAAGCAGTTGCAGATAGTCGACGATAAGCAAGCCCAGCAGCCCCTTTGCCCGCAGCGACTTGGCGATGACACACAACTGGTCGACGTTGATGTACGGCGTATCGTCGACATGTACCGGCAGCGCGCTCATCCGTTCCGCCGTACGGTGCACATCCTCCACCTCCTCCGGCGAGAGCCTGCCCTGACGGATACGCAACGGATCGGCCGAACTCTCCGCCAGTACCATACGCTCGCCCAGTTCCGAAGCCGTCATCTCCAGCGTGAAGAACACCACCGGCACACCCGCCATCGCCGCCTGACGCGCAAAGAACAGGTCGAGTGCCGTCTTTCCGTCGGCCGGACGCGCCGCCGTAAAAATCAGGTTGCCCGGCTGCCATCCCCCTGTCATCTCGTTCAGCCGCTGCAAGCCCGTAGGCACACCCGTCAGCCCGTTCACAGCCAGTTCCTGCCGGCGGTCCACCAGCGCCACCGTATCATCCATCACCTCCGGCATGGGGTGCAAGTGATTCTCCAGCGGCGAATCCTCGAGCAGCGCCCCCAGTTCCCGCTGCGTATCAATCAGCACATCATACACATCACACGTCATATCGTTTGCCGCCGCCAGCTCCCGTGTCAGCGCCTCCACCAGCTTCCGCCGCAGGTAATACTGAAACAGGATGCCGCAATGATACTCCAGGTGAGCCGACGTAGCCACCCCCGCCGCCAGTTTCGCCACGGCAAACGGACCGCCCGCATCGTCCAGCCGTCCCAGAGCACGCAGCTCCTCGGTCACCGTCAGCATATCCACCGCCGCTCCCCGTGCATACAGCGCGTTTATCGCCTCGAACACCACCCGGTGCGCCGTCAGGTAAAACATCTCGGCACGCAGACTTTTCAGCACCACCGCCTGAGCCGAACGCTCCAGCAGGCACGCCCCCAGTACCGCCCCTTCTATTTCTTCCGCATAAACCATCCCCATAATCCTAAAAATATGACTGCTGTCAGATACAGCTTTTTACATTACTGAAAATCCTTTACGGATAATCCCTCCTGTTAAAATTATTGCTTGATTCTTATATATCAACAAGTTACTGAGGGTTTGAAAAGTTTTATCGGACAGCAATGATTGACAATTTAAAAAGTTTCATCAGACAACACAGATAAAAATATAATCAATTGAGTACAAAACTCTTCATCTGCAAATACTTCAGCGCCGTACGAGCCCGGTCGATAGACGGCAGCATGCAGAGATACATCTCGATGTTTCCCACCGCCTCCTCTCGCTCGGCCAGCGTCAGCTTCCCCCACGCCTTGCGCGCCGCCTCGATGTCGAGGGCAGGCTGCCGCGTCATGTCGTGATACTGTTCCCAGAACACCTCGAACATCTCGTCGCCCGCGCTCCTGCGCCTTCCGTCCGCACCGTTTTTCACCCGCATGCGGCACAGCGTATCGTAGTGCAGCAGACGCAGCTTCGAACAGTTCTGCACCTTCATCACCTCCACCACACCGTTCTGCTCCAGCTCTCCGATAAAATGGTTCACATGCCTCCGGCTCCAGGCGAAGCGCAGACTCAGCTCCCTTCCTGAGAAAAACAGCTCGCCCCGTTTCAGGCATCCAGGGGTATCACCCTGATCGGTAAAGCACGCCGCCATGAGCAGATACACATACGCCTGCGAGTCGGAATGCCACTTTCCGTACATTTCGGCAAACATCTGGGTAAGCAGTCGCCTCGAAAGTACCAGAAAGCCCAGATTGCCAGGATTTTTCATAGTTGTTATCACCTCCATAATTCTTCATTTTTTTACGCAACCCGAAAGGGCGGGCCACCACCGTCACCAAAGTGTAGCATAGCAAACCCTCAGAGTTACAAGTTATTACAATGTCCGGCGGGCCACAAGAGCACCACCAGGGTTGCCACCCTTTCCTATTATATATTAAAAGAAAGAGTAAAAGCAAGGGAAGTTTTTCTCGCAAAGAAAAACGTTCAGCCACGATTTTTCCGTTATCTTTGTGTCATCAACAGAACCTGACAGGTAAACTTCCGTTCTTGTCTTTCACCGGTAAAAATACCGATTGGCAGAGTATTAATTACTGCCCTATACGGCAGAGATAACCCCCGAGAGACAAGACCAATGAAATATTTCGAAAAATTATACGCTTCGTGTGAGCCTACGAAGCAACAGACAGACGAGTGGCTCAAAGAATTAAGAAAGTTCATCGATACACTGTGCGCCCTGTCGCACGTATCGAAGTCGGAAATCCAGCGCATCACGGGCATCGGCACGCATACGTGTTTCGACACCGTCCGCAATTTCCGTTTCAAGACGCTGGCCACCTTCTTCAAGGCAGCCGAACAGGTGTGCGAGATAGATTTCGACGTAACCACCCTGAGACTGATCATAGAGAGCTGCATCATGCACAAGACGAACCTGATAGTACGCGAGGCCGATCCCGACGAGGAGCCGGGAGAAAACGAGTTCAGGATTCTGAAGCAGCTTTCCGTGGGCACGGACTCCCGAAAAGGCAGCCCGACGGGAAAAAAAGCTGAAAAGTTGAAGTAAACATCAGGAAGTTTACCCGGATATTCGTACAAAAGCTCCGGCTTTTCGTACGAATATCCAAAAAAATCTCCGGACATTGTCCGCACATGATGCCGGCATCCGGAGATTTTTTTGTACCAATCGACAAAAAAACGGATAAATTGACAAGCCAGCCCGTTTGCGTCCACATTCGGAAAAAGACGGCAGTCCTTGTGTAAAAATAAAAAAATTGAACAATCATATCTAAAAAAAGGGTTAAAATAAACCTTTCTGCATATAAATTTGTTATCTTTGCGCCGAAGAACGACTTCCTATGCGGCTGTGGGAGCGGATCCTAGACAGAAGCACGATGTGCGTCATCTTCCATTTTTGGAGATAACAAACTGATTCATAGTGTTTTTCAGGCGCTAGGAAGGAGAGAGAGGTACATCCGTACCTCAACAAACATTCAATCAAGAAAAAAGGGAACAAAAAACCAGAAGGACAAACATCCACAGACATGGAAAAAGAACAGGTATGGCTTCCCCTGCAGACAGTGTACAACAAAGAACTTACAGTAGCCGCCTATCTCAAAGAGCAGGGCATCGAGCATTACATCCCCATGACATACGAGCTCCGCGACACCGGGCGCGAGGGTGAATGCAGCCATGTACTGGTACCGGCCATCCATAACCTGATTTTCATCCACTGTCCTTATGACGCCAACTGGTGCCGGCAGTTCGCCTCCGAAGCCCCGCTGCCCGTCTATTTCCTGAAGAAGGAACGCAACGGCAACGACTACTGCACGGTGAGCGAACGCGACATGCAGAACTTCATGCATGCCACCAGCCCCGACATCCAGGGCACGCGGTTCATCGATTCCGAAAAGCTTCGCGGCAAGCGCAGCGTCCCCGTCCGGGTAGTACGCCGCGGTCCGCTCTACGGTGTGACCGGCAAGTTCCTCCGCTACGGAGGCCGCCACTACATCGCCATCGAAATGCCCCAAAGCACCGCCCTGCTCAAAGTGAGCTACACCTGGTGCGAAACCATCGAAGAGTAAATTCAGAAAAACAATATAAAATCACTAACAGACAAGCATGAAACTAAAAGCTTTATCACTTGTTATTTTTATGGCATGTTCGCCCCTGCTCATGGCGCAGTCGGGCATGACCGACCAGCAAGTGCTGGAATATGCTAAAGATGGAGTAAAACAAGGCAAAGACCAGCGTACCATAGCTACCGAGCTGGCACGCCGCGGTGTGACCCGCGAACAGGCCGAACGCGTGAAGAAAATGTACGAACAGCAGACAGGTACCGCTGCCGGCGACATGACCGGAACCGCCAAAGCCGAAGCACGCCTGCGCGAGCAGACACAGGAAGACAATTCCACCATGCTCGACGAACAGCCACAGGCACAGGAAGTGGCACAGCAGGACGCCGTATTCGGCCGCAACATCTTCAACACCCGCAACCTTACGTTCGAACCGAACGTCAACATAGCCACCCCGCCCAACTACCGCCTCGGTCCGGGCGATGAAGTGGTAATCGATATCTGGGGAGCCAGCCAGAACACCATCCGCCAGCAGATCTCGCCCGACGGAACCATCAACCTCGAACAGCTCGGCCCCGTATTCCTGAGCGGCATGAGCATCGAGCGCGCACAGCAGTACCTCACCGGCGAGCTCCGCAAGATCTATTCCGACCAGAGCAACCAGATACGCGTCACGCTGGGCAACACCCGTACCATCCAGATCAACGTGATGGGCGAAGTGATACAGCCGGGAACCTATGCCCTCTCGGCCTTCTCTACCGTATTCCACGCCCTCTACCGTGCAGGCGGTGTGAGCGGCATCGGTAGCCTCCGTAACGTGAAAGTATCGCGCGGTGGACAGACCGTAGCTACGGTAGACGTCTACCAGTTCATCATGCAGGGCAAGACCCGCGACGACATCCGCCTGGAAGAAGGCGACGTGATTATCGTTCCTGCCTACGAAGAACTGGTACAGATTACAGGCAACGTGAAACGCCCCATGCGCTACGAGATGAAGAAAGGCGAAACCCTTTCTACCCTGCTGAAATATGCCGGCGGATTTACCAGCGACGCCTATACCAAGAGCCTGCGCATCGTGCGCCAGAACGGTAAGGAATATCAGGTAAACACCGTGGATGACACCGACTACAGCGTATGCCAGCTGCACGACGGCGACGTAATCACCGCCGAAGCCATTCTGGACCGCTTCACCAACAAGCTGGAAGTGCGCGGCGCCGTATACCGTCCGGGCATCTACGAGCTGGGCGGCAAGCTGAACACCGTACGCGAACTGGTAGAGAAAGCCGACGGACTGATGGCAGACGCCTTTACCGGCCGTGCCGTATTGTACCGCGAGCGTGAGAACAAGACCCGCGAAGTGAAGCAGATAGACATCCGCGCCATCATGGACGGCAGCCAGCCCGACATCCCGCTGCAGAAAAACGACGTACTCTACATCCCCAGCATCCACGACCTGGAAGACCTGGGCAACGTACAGATATTCGGCGAAGTAGCTCATCCGGGCGACTATCCGTATGCCGACAACATGACCCTCGAAGACCTCGTGATCACCGCAGGCGGTCTGCGTGAATCGGCTTCCGTAGTACGTGTCGACGTGGCACGCCGCGTAAAAGATCCGAAGAGCACCGAAAGCCCCGCTACCATCGGACAGAACTTCTCTTTCGGCCTGAAAGACGGCTTTGTGGTAGACGGCGAACCGGGATTCACCCTCCAGCCTTACGACCAGATATTCGTACGCCGCAGCCCGGGCTACAGCGCACAGCAGAACGTGGTAGTAGACGGTGAAGTGCTTTACGGCGGAACCTACGCCCTGAGCAGCAAGAACGAACGCATCAGCAGCATCATCGCCAAGGCAGGAGGCGCCACTCAGTTTGCCTACGTAAAGGGAGCCAAGCTTACCCGTGTGGCAAATGCAGAAGAAATCAAGCGCATGCAGGATGTAGTGAACCTGCTCCGCCGCCAGGTAGGCGACGCCATGATCGACTCCCTGGGCATCAACGTACAAAGCACCTTTACGGTAGGCATCGACCTGGAAGCCGCCCTTGCCAACCCCGGCAGCGATGCCGACATCGTGTTGCGTGCAGGCGACGTGATCAGCGTGCCCGAATACAACAACACCGTGAAGATAGACGGCGCCGTGATGATGCCGAACACTGTATCCTTCAAAGAAGGCGAAGGCGTGAAGTACTACATCAACCAGGCAGGCGGCTACGGCCAGAACGCCAAGAAGAGCAAGAAATTCATCATCTACATGAACGGCCAGATAGCCCAGGTGAAAGGCAGCGGCAAAAAACAGATGGAACCCGGGTGCGAAATCATCGTGCCCAGCAAACGCAAGAAGCAGTTCAACATCGGCAACGTTGTCGGTCTGACAAGCTCTATTGCCTCACTGGCGACCATGACAGCTGCCATTACGGCATTGATTAAGTAAACTACTGATTATAAACAGCTACAGGAAGCGCAAGGATAAATCTCAACCCAATATCTCTTACCAATGTCTCAACGCCGACTGTAGCTTTTTTAGATACCCAATCACCCATGAACGAAAACAAAAACTACCAGCACCCGGACGTACAGGACCCGGAAAACGATGAACTCGAAATAGACTGGATGGAAATACTGCGTAAAATCATCGCCATCCGCAAGACCCTCTACAAGGCAGCCGGCGTAGGCGTGGTACTGGGCATTATCATTGCCCTGAGCATCCCCAAGCAATATACCGTAACCGTCACTCTCTCTCCTGAAATGAGCGGAGATAAAGCAGGTGGAGGACTTGCCAGCCTGGCTTCTTCTTTTCTAGGCGGAGGTGCAAGCAGCAGCCCCGATGCGCTAAATGCGACTTTGGCTCCGGATATTGTGGCCTCTACCCCATTTATTCTGGAACTTTTCAATACCCGTGTGCAGACACTCGATGGCAAGCTGGATACTACCCTGGTAGCATATCTAGACGAACAAAAGCAGCCTTGGTGGGGATATATCAAAGCAGCCCCTGGTATGGCAATCGGAGCTATCAAGTCACTCTTTGCAGAGGAAGCCGATACAGCATCTGTTTTAAATCCTTTCCAACTCACTAAAAAAGAATCTGAAAAAGTTGAAGGACTGAGAAAGATTCTTACTGCTGATGTAGATAACAAAACAGCTATGACTACAATAAGTGTTACTCTCCAAGATCCAAAAGTAACCGCTATTGTAGCCGACAGTGTAGTAGGTAAACTCCAGCAGTACATCATCGACTACCGCATCAAGAAAGCCAAGGAAGACTGTGCCTATCTCGAGCAGCTCTACAAGGAACGCCAGCAGGAGTATTACGAGGCACAGAGCAAATACGCCCATTATTTCGACAGCAACCGCAATATCGCTTTTCAAAGTGTTCGCGCCGAACAAGAACGTTTACAAAACGATATGAACCTTGCCTATCAGGTGTATAGTCAGGTTGCACAACAATTACAAGTAGCACGTGCCAAAATACAAGAAGAAAAACCTGTATTTGCAGTAGTAGAACCAGCAAGTATCCCATTACAACCTTCAGGAACAAGTAGAAAAACAATTTTGGCAGGAATAATGTTTCTTGTAATTTGTGGTACTGGAGCATGGAAATTGATTGGTATTTCTTATTGGGAAAAATTAAAAGAAAAGAAACAATAATTTTTCTCAAGCATAAGTAAGATATTAACATTGAACACTTTATAAAACAAATTATATGTCTATTAAAACATATATTAAGCGAGGACTAACCTATTTACTAAAAGGAGTTCCAGAATATCATATTACAGCTAATATTACAACATTAGCTCCAAATAATCTTTTAAAAGGCCGTACAGCTTTAGTTACAGGAGGAACCAGTGGTATTGGTTTTGAAATAGCCAAAGCTTTTCTTTCTGCAGGAGCTAAAGTTATAATCACAGGTCGAAATCAAGAACGCATTAATAAATCATGTGCACAGTTAAAAGAGATTAAGAGCGATTATCTTATTTATGGAATCCAAATGGATAATAGCAATATATCCTCATTCAAAGAAAAATTTGAAGAGATTCTAAACCTCAAAAACATTTCAGAAATAGATATTTTAGTAAACAATGCGGGGGTTCTCGGAGGAGATATAAAAGATGTTACAGAAGTTGAATACGATCAAATAATAAATACAAATCTAAAAGGAGTCTTTTTCCTATCTCAATTAATCGGTACCTATTATAAAGAAAACAAAATTAAAGGCAATATATTAAATATAGCCTCCTCATCCAGTTTACGACCAGCAGCATCAGCTTATACAATATCTAAATGGGGAGTAAGAGGATTAACTTTGGGGTTAGCTAAACTATTTGCACCTTACAATATTACAGTTAATGGAATAGCTCCAGGCCCAACAGCAACAAAAATGATATTAAAAGATGACAATATTAATATTGCCTTTCCGAAAAATCCTATTGGAAGATGTGCTACTCCAGAAGAAATTGCCAATATGGCAGTTTTCCTTACAAGTAACATGGGACGTACAATCGTAGGAGATATTATTTATATGACAGGCGGTGCAGGGCTTATCACTTTTGACGATGTGAACTATAATTTCTAATTTAAATTTAAAAGGCTAAGTATCAACTACAAATCAATAGAGCAATAGTTCTAAACACATTACGTTCCTATTTATATTTAAATATTTTTACTAAGCCTATAAAATCTTCACTAGCCATAAAGAATTAACCATATTAAAATTAATTGATGGGAATTAAATATTGAGATATATTAATGAATACAACATCCACAAACAATAAAAGAATTGCCCAAAATACATTATTGCTGTATATGCGGATGATGTTAATGATGGCATTATCTCTCTACACCTCTCGTATCAACCTAGACTCTTTAGGGGAGATAAACTATGGCATATACAACGTAGTAGGAGGTGTCGTAGCTATGTTCAGCATTATTTCAGGTTCTGTTTCTGTAGCAATCTCACGCTTTCTTACTATTGAATTAGGAAAAGGAGATAAAGAAAAGCTAAACATCGTCTTCTGTACTTCCATAAATATTCAGATATTGATGGGATTTTTAATTTTCATCGTGGCAGAAATTGTAGGTGTATGGTTTCTTAATACACATATGAACATTCCACCAGAACGTATGGATGCAGCAAACTGGGTACTACAATGTTCAATAATCACTTTTCTAATTAATCTTATTAGTGTCCCTTACAATGCACTTATTATCGCACACGAAAAGATGTCTGCCTTTGCATATATCAGTTTGATTGAGGCTATATTTAAATTAATTATATGCTACTTGCTATATATTTCCCCTGTAGACAAACTAATCGTTTGGGCAGTAATGCTGCTGTTTGTATCAATATGCATGCGAATAATATATGGAGTATACGCTAAACGACATTTTGAAGAATCTACATATCATTTTAAAATAGATAAGACCTTGATGAAAGAAATGTCAAAATTCATAGGTTGGGCTTTTTTCGGTAACGGCGTGTGTGTATTGCGTGATCAAGGTACAAATATATTACTTAACATTTTTTTTGGTCCAACAGTTAATGCAGCACGTGGTATTGCTATGAGTGTCAATACAGCCATGTATAATTTTGTCACTAATTTTATGACTGCTATCAACCCGCAGATTACGAAAAGCTATGCCCAGTCGGATTTTGAAGGAATGAACTTATTGATTATGCGTGGATGCCGTTTTGGTTTTTTTATATTAATGCTACTCGTAATACCAGTATGTGCTAACATTGATTATATATTAAATCTGTGGCTAATTAACGTTCCTGAACATACTGCATCCTTCGTAATACTTATTTTACTCTATTCTATGGTGGATAGCTACTGCTCTCCTCTCCTCACTGGAGTGTTAGCTAACGGACGTATAAAACATTATGAACTCCAACTTACAATTATTTATGTAATAAATTTTATTCTTATCTATATAATATTAAAGTTCGGAGCTTCTCCCGAATGGGTATTCATTTTGGCGGTTATATTTAAAATTTTCGTAATTATTGCACTAATATGGAATGGTCGTAGAATGTTTCAGCTCAATACAAATCAATTTCTTCGTAAAGCCGTTATCCGACCGGTACTAATATTTATTGTATGTCTACTTTCTACCCAATGGATACAATTTGACGTAAACAATAATTTCCTTCATTTCTTTATATCAGCAATATTCTCATTTACATTATCATTTACATTCATCTGGATTATTGGCCTCGAAGAAAGTGAACGAAAAGCCATAGTAAAAATAATAATTAATAAAATAAGAAAACATTAATTTAGTGATTATGCATAAAACAATTGAGATAACCAAAATCGTTACTGAAAAAGATTCCATTAAATATGAGATACAAGATCATACAGGAATGGGATTACTCAAGAAAGAGAAGGTTGAAGCTTGGGTAAAATACTATAATACAGAAGTTTTTGGTTTTACGACTCAAAACCTTCCCGAATCCATTCTTGTCCTTCCTGCAACATTCTATTTATTACCTATTACATGGTTTTATGATGTAGAACTCGTAATTCCTTCAATGGACAAAACTTTATCTGAAAGTTTAGAGAATATTTATCAAGCATACTCTAAAATATATGGCCCATTTAAACCAGAATGGCGAGGAAAGGTAACTGCTAAAAATATCATAGAAAACAAGATGTTTACAAATCACTATGACAATATTGTCTTTTTTTCTGGCGGTGTGGATGCTGTTCATGCTGGTATTGATAATCCAGGAGCTAGAAATATTCTTGTAACTGTTCCAAGCATAGAAGTAACATTTAAACATCAAAGTGAGAAAAACTATGGAAAAGACTTTATAAAAATAAAGTCACAATTAATTCGAGAGTTCTCCAACGTTTCCGGAAGTAATTGGTTGATGATTACCAATAATTTCCTTGCTGATGTATTCAATGATAAAAGAATTCAAAACGATTTAACAAATGTATTTACATTAACAAGCAAAGCTTTTTATCAAGATGGATGGTGGGGGATGAAATACTTAGGTAACTTACTTTCTTCTGCACCATTCGCATACGCAATGGGAGTGTCTAAACTTATTATGGGATCAACCTTTGAGCCATTAGAAGATAAACCATCATCTAATATGGATGGGGCAAATCCTGAACTTAGTAATTCAATTAAATTTTCAGGTATTACTTTTGCCGAACAAGATGGATTATTAACTAGACGTTCCAAGAAAGTTCAAAATATCGCAGATTGGTTCAATAAGAGAAATGTCACAACTAAACTTTGGGCATGCTCCTCTGATAAACCTGAACAGTGTAGCAAGTGCCTTAAATGTATACGAACCCAACTCAATCTTTTGTGTGCAAAACAAAATCCAAAGAACTGGGGATTCGCCAATTTTAATGAAAAACGGTTCAATAGCCTTATACGTAACTATGAATACAATGAAAAAAATCTTTGCTGGTTATGGGATATTATAGACTCTATTGACAACAATGTTACTTATCCATATTGCAATGATACGTTACATTGGATGAAAGCCTTAGGATACAAAGAGTACAACAGAAAAGTATTAAAAAGTAGAAAACAAAAAAAATATTTAAGGATCTTCAAAATTCACAAATATCCATATTATATAAAAAGAATATTTTGCAAAGTCTTTCCTAAACATGAATTTTAAGATTTATGAAACAATTTTATACATCAGAACGTAATGTTCAAATCCTGATTTCACTATTAAAGCAATATGGAATTAGAAAAGTTGTTGCATCACCAGGTTCAACGAATGTAACATTTGTAGGTAGCATACAACAAGACCCTTTCTTTGAAATATATTCATCAGTAGATGAGCGGTCAGCTGCCTATATAGCTTGTGGTATGGCAGCTGAGACTAAAGAACCTGTTGTCTTAAGTTGTACAGGAGCTACAGCTTCCCGAAATTATTTTCCAGGTTTAACAGAAGCCTATTATCGGAAATTGCCGATACTTGCAGTAACCTCCACACAAGAAGAATCTAAAATAGGACATCTTATTCCCCAAGTAATAGACAGAAAGCAGCAACCATTCGATACCATAAAATATAGTGAGCATCTGCAAACAATTAAAGACGATGACGACGAATGGAATGTTACACTGAAAGCTAATCGTGCCTTATTAGAATTGAACCATCATGGAATGGGGCCCGTTCATATCAACCTAACAACTAGATATAGTCGTAACTTCACTGTAACATCATTACCACAAGCCAGGAAAATATGTCGTTATGTAACAGGAGATAAATTACCTTCCCTACCTAAGGTTAAAGTTGCTGTCTATATTGGTTCTCATCTTCGATGGAATGATGCAGAAATAAAAGCATTAGATGCTTTTTGTAAGAAATATAATGCTGTAGCCTTTTGTGATACGACTGCTAACTACATGGGTAAATATAGAGTTAATTACAATTTGGCTTCTTGTCAACAAGCTAAGTATACCAATAATAATCCAGATTTATTGATTCACATAGGTGATATGTCTGACCAGACTAACATGGTTGGAAATCCTCGTGAAGTATGGAGAGTTTCTCCCGATGGTGCATTAGCTGATCGTTTTAAAACACTTCGCAATGTATTTGAGATGTCTGAATATGAGTTCTTTACTCATTATGCAAATATACCAGATGGAGTTGAGGGAGACGACTCCTATATCGAATCATGCCGAATTGTAACAGAACGTCTACAATCAAAAATACCAGAACTTCCTTGGTCTCACCTTTATGTGGCATCACAACTACATAATCAGATTCCTGCAGGTTCTACTATACATTTGGGAATATTAAGTCCTCTTCGGTCTTGGAGTTATTTTGATTTTCATCCAACAATAGAAGTTTACTGTAACCAGGGTGGTTTTGGCATTGACGGTAATATGTCTTCTTTATTGGGAGCATCTTTGATTAATCCTAACCGAATATACTATGCGGTAGTAGGAGACTTATCTTTCTTTTATGATATGAATCTTATAGGCAACCGCCATGTTGGGAATAATATTAGAATATTATTAGTAAACAATTCTTTGGGAGCCGAATTTTTATTATTTAAACAAACAAACATCGTAACTTGCATCAACGATATTGAATCTTATATCTCTGCTAAAGATCACTTTGGTCATAAATCATCAAAATTAGTTCACCATTATGCAGAGGATTTAGGATTCGAATATCTTTCAGCAAATAACAAAGAAGAATTTGCTCAATCATATTCCCGCTTCATAACCCCAAAGGTTACTGAAAAACCTATGATATTCGAAGTCTTTACAGATGTAGAAAATGAGAATGAAGCTTTAAAAAAAATGTGGAGTATAGAAAAAGAAAAATCCAATGTTATTAAACATATGATAAAGCAAGCCTTAGGAGAGTCCAATATACAGACAATCAAAAATTTGCTGAACAAATAACAGCTATTTAATATGAAAATTTTATTACCTATTCACCTTGATGGAGGGAATCGTGGTTGTGAAGCGATAACTTTATCAACTACAAAACTTTTAAATATCCCTAAAGAACAAATTATAGCATTAAGTAATAATACACAACTTGATACACGCTTAGGACTTAACAAATATGTTACATTACAAGCTTCTCCTAAAGCGACTTTGCAATTTAAAATAAAAAGAAAATTACTAAAAATACTAACACAAGATGAATTAAAAGCAACTTCCTATACTTATCGGCATACCTATCTTCCATTTTTAAAACAAGCATCTGAAAATGATATTATGTTATCAACCGGTGGAGATATGATGTGTTATGGAAATAATCAAGTCATTTATACCAATGAAATGATGTTTTCCAAAGGTGTAAAAACTATTCTATGGGGATGTTCTATAGGAAAAGAAAATCTTACTCCTGAAAAAATAAAAACATTACAACATTTTTCAAAAATATATACAAGAGAATCATTAACGACAGAAGTATTAACAAATTTAGGCCTAAAGAATGTAGCCACATTTCCGGATCCCGCATTTATTTTAAATCCAGAAGTATGCCAACTACCAAATGTTTTTACAAAAGATGTAATCGGAATAAATCTCAGTAATTACGTTGTAGGAGACTATAATTTAGATACAAACTTTGGAAACGAAATAAAAAAACTAATAGAATACATTCTTCAAGAAACAAAATTAAATATATTACTTATTCCTCATGTTCTGTGGAAAGGACAAGATGATAGAATCATCACTAATTATATAGTTGACCATTATAAAAATAATTCACGAATCAATGCTTTAAATTCAGATTCCTATAATTACTGTCAATTGAGATATATTATATCTCAATGTAAATATTTTATTGGAGCTCGAACCCATGCAGTAATTTCTGCCTACTCAACATGCACTCCAGCCATAGCCCTAGGATATTCCATCAAATCTAAAGGCATAGCTAAAGATTTAAATCTCCCTAAAGAATTAATTGTAGATAGTAAGAATTACACTAAAGATGAACTACTAACTTCATTCAAATACCTTCTAAACTCAGGAGAAGAAATACGAAAACATTTACAAAATACTATACCCGAATATATCAAACAACTCAATAATGTTGCTTCATGGCTATTTAAATAATAAATTTTAATTTATCGATTATAAGTTTATGAATTACATAACAGAAAAAAAATCAAAACCACTAATATTAGCATATTATCTTCCTCAATTCCACCCATTTAAAGAAAATAATGAATGGTGGGGTAAAGGTTTCACAGAATGGACCAATGTAGGAAAAGCTAAACCTTTATATAAAGGCCATTATCAACCGAAGATTCCGGCTGATTTAGGATACTATGATTTACGATTACCAATAATAGCAGAGCAACAAGCGGAATTAGCAAAAGAATCCGGAGTTGACGGTTTCTGCTATTGGCATTACTGGTTTGGAGACGGCAAAGAGTTAATGGAAATGCCTTTTTATCGAGCTGTAAAAACAGGCAAGCCAGATTTTCCTTTTTGCTTAGGTTGGGCAAATGAAAGCTGGATGGCAAAACTATGGAATAAAAACGGAGTTACAGGTAAGACCCTTATCGAACAAAAATACACAGGTAAAGAAGACCACGAATTACATTTCTACAGATATAAAGAAGCCTTTTCTGATGCAAGATATATTAAAATTAATGGCAGACCATTTTTCTTAATATACCGTCCATTAGACTTTAAAAATATCAAAGATTTCATGAAACAATGGAATCTCCTCCTTCAGAAAGAAGGTATTGCCGACTCTTTTTATTTTGTAGCTCATGCCCGCAATGAATCGGAATATGACTCTTTAGTATCATTAGGATTTGATGCCATCAACATTTTTCCATTACAAAGAACACCTAAAGACACTAAAGAATTCTTTAAAGAATTATACAATAAATTTCATAAACGAATTACAGGCATTCCACGTCTTATTGATTATAAAAAAATAATAGATGAAACCTGGAATGAACAATATGAACCTAAAGAAAATGTATTACCAACTCTTATTCCTAATTGGGATCATTCTCCGAGAAGTGGAAAGCATGCACTTATTTTGAATAATTCAACTCCTGATAATTGGCGTATACATATACAAAAAATATTTGAAGGTATATCACATAAAGACAATAAAATTATTATGCTCAAATCATGGAACGAATGGGGAGAAGGTAATTATATGGAACCTGATTTAAAATATGGGAAAGCATATATCAATGTATTGAAAGAAGAACTCGGTAAGTTCAATAAATAAATTTAATATGAGTATTCTTATTATTATTCTCTTTCTACTTACTTTACCTGTTATTTTATTCACATTAAAAAAAATCAAAAAAAAAGAAGATATTAATTTTTTTGATATTAATATTCTTGCAACATTCCTATACTTTGTTTTTATCCCTACATTTTACTATAGTATTGGAGAAAAATATGCAATAGAATTATTAGAAGACGGAATTCCAACTTATATCATTGTTGACATTTATATCTATATAATTTATTTTATAAATCGAATTGCAAGTAAATCGAATAAATATAGGTATTCATTATTTAATATTAGTTATCAATTAAGACAGCTATACAATAAAATCAATTCCTTCAAAAGCTGCTATCTATATCTTATTGCATTTATATTAGCACTTAATTTATACTCGAATTTATCATATGCCAATTTACAAGGTAAAAACTTATCTAACGCTGACATGGAAGCCGTATATACGGAACAAGTAAGTAATACAGATCGCATAAATAACAAGCTAAAAGGAATATATAATTTTTTTTTAATACCATCTTTATTATATGGTATCATAATTATAAAGAAATCGGCTCAAAAATTCTATAGAAATATAGGATGGAGTATCATTGGTTGCTCGTCACTGATATTACTTTTAGGATCGCGAAGACCAATGATAGCAGCATTAATATTTGTCTTATTATTTCTATATTCTATCAGTAGAGAAAAAATAAAAAAGAAAACAATTTTAAAGCTAATTCTTATATTTAGTCTGATTATAGGTGTGTTTTTCCCAGCATATCAAGTATATCGTCTCGTAAAAGAATATTCTTTATTAAATGAAACAAATGTGGACTTCATGAGTGTCATCTATAATTCTAAAGAATTAATTTCTAACTACGAGGTATTCCAAGAAGCGCAAGAAAGTAATTCAAAACGTAGTTTAAATTTATTTTCTGCACTCGATAAAGCTGTAAAAAATGAAACTTATGATGGATGGGTCGTATGGAAATGCATTACAAACTTCATGCCTGGCGCACCTTCGCTAGATAATAATGTAGAATACCAATTGGCCAATAAATATGCCCATCATGGCGCAGATATAGCAGATTCTATACTAATGTATGGTGTAGCTGATTTCAATTTTTTAGGATGTATTTTCTCCTTATTTTATATATGGCTATTTTACAAATTAAATCAGTTATTTATTATCACATTCAAAAGATATAATATTTACTATATATTTACAATATATTTTTTATATCAATTATATAATATTTCTATATCACTCGAATTTAGTCCATTTTGGTCAATAAAAAATCTAAGTAGCACTATTTTTTATTCAATTATAATAGCAATTTTATTCTATTCACTGTCAAAACAAAAATCTAAAAATATTTTATGATACCTAAAATTATACATTACTGTTGGCTTTCGGGAGATCCGTATCCAGAAGACATAAAAAAATGTATTCAAAGTTGGAAAGAAATATTACCCGATTATGAATTCTGGTTGTGGGATACGAACCGATTTAATATTGAATCTACGCCATGGACAAAGCAAGCTTTCGAAATGAAAAAGTACGCCTTTGCAGCTGATTATATAAGATTATACGCTTTGTATAATTATGGTGGTATCTATTTAGATAGTGACGTTTTAATGTATAAATCATTTAACGATCTACTAGATTTACCCTATTTTATTGGAACTGATCAAGACGGGGCTTTTGAACCTGCAATAATTGGTAGTGAAAAAAATAACTATTGGCTTAGAGATGTATTAAAAAGATATGAAAATTTAAACTTCATCACCAATGATAATCATTATAATACAACACCACTACCAATGGTATTTTTTAACGAATTAACAAGTAAATACAAATTCAAAAAAATTCAATCTAAAAAAGACTTTTTATATCAACAAGATTATATATCAGTATTCGAATCGGATTTTTTTAATGCACGAAACAGCATAGAAGTTCACCCTACAAAAAGAAGTTATTGTTCACATAATTATGCTGGTTCATGGAGAGGAAAAGAAAAGGGAATAAAAAAAATTATAAAAGATTTACTTCCCAATATTTTACTCAAAATATATTTTGATATATCACATGCTACATGGAATAAAAAAAGAATATTAATCCATAAAATTCAATTTGAAAAATAATTAATCATGAATATTTTCTATTACATTTCTAGAATACAACAAGGAATTGAACATATAAGCGACTCCTTTTGGAGTTTTTTTATAAAAAGAGCTATGGGACATTGTGGTAAAAACGTCATGATAAAACCTTCAACATCAATTTTTAAAGGTTTAGAAAATATTTATATAAGTGATGATGTCAGAATAGCACGTTATGCTGTAATTTACACAACAAAAGCAAAAGTTTATATAGGTAGTAAAGTAGGTATTGCACCATATTTAAAAATAATTACAGGTAATCATAGAACTAATAACATCGGACATTTTATGTTTGATGGCGATATTAATAAAAATCCCAATGATGATAAAGACGTCATAATAGAAGGAGATTCATGGTTTGGTATTAATGTTACACTATTATCAGGCGTTACAATAGGTAGAGGAAGTTGCATTGCAGCTGGTGCAGTTGTAACTAAATCCTGTCCTCCCTATTCAATAATTGGAGGAACTCCTGCTAAAGTTTTAAAATTCAGATTTACAATAGATGAAATTTTAAAACATGAGAAAAAGCTATATCCGGAAGAAAAAAGATTTACCAAGGAAGAACTTATAAGCCAAAGGAAAAATTACATATAATATGACAAAAGTTTTAGTAATAGCTACCTCTCGTAAAACACGAGGTGGAATTACATCTGTAATTAAAGCTCATGAAACTGGTGAGCAATGGGAAAAATTTCATTGCAAATGGATTGAAACTCATAGAGATGGTAATCCTATCCGCAAACTATATTATCTCTTTACGGCTCTAATAGAATATATCCTTCTACTTCCATTTTACGACATTGTTCATATTCATGTTGCAACAACTCAGTCAGCCCGAAGAAAAAAAATATTCTTCTATTTAGCCAAATGGTTACACAAAAAAACAATTCTACATTTTCATCCCTCTAATGAAAAATTTCTATATGAGCCCAATAATAAAAAATTATATAGAAATTTATTTTCACAAGCAGACTTAGTTCTTGTCCTCTCAGAACAATGGAAAAAATGGATTAAAGATGCTCTCAATGTAGAACAAAACATCAAAATTCTATATAATCCATGTCCTAATATAAAAAGACATATTACCGCAAAAGAAAACATAATTCTATTTGCTGGTACTATCATCGAAAGAAAAGGATATGCAGATTTAATAAAAGGATTTGCAAAAATAGCCTCTAAGTATAAAGATTGGAAAATTATAATGGCAGGCAACGGAGAAATAGAAAAAGCCCAATCCATAGCCCAAAAATACGGTATAGAAAAGCAAATTGAATTTCCAGGATGGATAAAAGGAAATACTAAAGAAAACATTTTCCAAAAGGCATCAATATATTGTTTAGCCAGTTATGGAGAAGGGTTTCCTATGGGAGTTTTAGACGCCTGGGCATATGGTATCCCTTGTATTGTAACTCCTGTAGGTGGATTACCTGATATCGTCATTGATGAGGAAAATGCTTTAATTTTTAATCCTGGAGACGACGAAACACTAGCCCAGAAACTTGACTGTTTAATCTCTAATAATGATTTAAGAACATCTATCAGTAAAGCCTCTTTACAATTAGCAGAAACAACCTTTAATATAAAAACGATAAATCAACAATTGGGAAATATTTATCAAACTTTATCAAAATAAAAATAATATGCTTTCAATTCTTATCAATGCTTATGCATGTTCTCCTGAAATGGGAAGCGAGCCTGGTATGGCATGGAATTGGTGTGTAAATTTAGCTCAACATTGTGAATTACATATCATTACAGAAGGTGAATTCCGTGATAAGATAGAAACTGTTTTGCCTACTTTGCCACAAGGGAAAAATATGCATTTCTATTATAATCCTGTTTCAGAAAAAATACGAAAAATGTGCTGGAATCAAGGAGATTGGCGATTTTATAAATACTACAAAGAATGGCAATGGAAAACCTATGTAATAGCTAAAGAAATAATTCAACAACACCACATAGATATTGTACACCAATTGAATATGATTGGATTCCGCGAACCCGGATATTTATGGAAAATAGAAAATAGACCATTTGTTTGGGGACCAATAGACGCAAAAGAAAGCTTTCCCACGCCCTTTTTAAAAGGTGTCAACTTAAAAACGAAACTATTCATACTATTGAAAAACGCAATTACCAAATACCAACTTAGATATGCGAAAAGAGTACACCTCGCTGCTAAACGAGCACAGTCAGTTATTTCAGCCTCCTCAAACTCTCAACAAGCAATAAAAAAATATTTTCATATAGATTCACCTTTAATTAATGAAACCGGCTGTTACATTCAAAAACATCCTATAATTAATAAATCAGAAAAAAAGAGTTTTGATATACTTTGGGTTGGAAAACTAGATTTCAGAAAACAATTAAATCTAGCATTATGCAGCATAGCTAAAGCAAAAAATATACACTTTAAATTACATATAGTAGGGAGTGGAAATAAATCTTCTTATCAGATTCTTGCAAAAAAATTAGGAATTGAAAATCAATGCGTATGGCATGGTAGTATTTCACACCAACAGGTGCAAGAATTTATGCAAAAAAGTGACTTATTGTTCTTTACAAGCATAGCGGAAGGTACACCTCATGTCATTTTAGAAGCTATCGGAAATAATTTACCAATTTTATGTTTCGACACATGTGGACAAGGTGATTGTGTCAATGAAAATATCGGAATCAAAATACCATTGTCTAATCCTCAACAATCCATACAAAAATTTGCTTCAATTCTTAATAATTTAGAAAGAAATCGTAAGTTATTACAATGTATGTCAGAAAAATGTCAACAAAGACAAATTGAACTTTCTTGGGAAAACAAAGCATTACAAATGGTTAAGCTATATAATAATATAACCAATAGAAGACAATCAAATTTCTAATTATAAAAACAAATCAGTGAAACAACTTCAATACAATTTACCAATTGCCCTTTTATTAGCATGGTTAAGTATATCCGCATTTCCTCAACAGACAAATTCAATATTAACTTATAATGTTGAAACAAGTGGAAATATATCAAAGGGAACATATGCACCACTATGGTTTACCGCTAATCGATATGGATTGTCAAGCAATGAAACAAACAGTGGTTATTTACGCTCACAAATAGAATATAAAAAAAACTTGCAACATCAATGGAAAATACAAGTAGGAGTAGATTTAGCTGGGACAGTAAATCAAACAAGTAATTTTGTAATACAACAAGCATATGGAGATATTTCATGGCGTTCTTTAAATTTAAGCATTGGCAGTAAGGAACGTAAAGGATTTCCATTAGAGAAGAATGAGCGACTAAGTAGTGGAATGTTAGTAGAGGGCTCTAATGCTCGCCCAATACCCCAAATTAGAGGAGAAATTACAGATTATATTGTTATCCCTGGCACACACCATTGGATAGCTTTTAAAGGACACATAGCTTATGGAGCTCTTACAGATAACAACTGGAAAGAAAACTTTACCAAACCTAAGCACGAATATGGGAAAGATATTCTCTACCACAGTAAATCATTAATGTTCCGAATAGGGAATAAAGAAAAACTACCTATTGAGTTTGAATTCGGACTTTTAGATGCTGCATTATTTGCAGGAGATAGAATGAAAAAAAATGAAGATGGGAGTAGTATACTAATGCAGGATATGCCAGACGGACTAAATAGTTTTTTTAAAGCTTTTCTACCAATAAGAAGTGAAAATAAAATAGAAAATGTAGAAGGGAACCATGTAGGAAGTTGGAATTTTGCATTTAATTATTATCTACAAAACTGGAAGTTCCGAATTTATTTAGAACATTTTTTTGATGATCACTCTCAAATGTTTTGGCAATATGGACGATGGAAAGACGGACAATTAGGAATCGATATCACATTGCCAAAGAACCATTTTATTAGCAAAATATTATGGGAAGGTATGTCAACCAAAGATCAAAGTGGAGCAATTTTATACGATGGATTCGCTGGTAGTTTTCCAGAATATCAAATCAGCGCTAAAGATAATTATTATAATAACGGAGAAGCGACATCATGGCAGCATTGGGGAATGGGAATAGGAAATCCACTTTTACTTGGTCCTATTTACAATACAGACGGAAGTCTTATGTTTAAAAGCAATAGAGTTCGCTCACAACATATAGGAATTGAAGGAAATCCTACTACTGAATGGAATTACCGCATTTTACTTTCATTTGTAAGACATTGGGGGACATATGACGCACCATTAGACCAACAGAGAAAACAATTCAGCTCATTATATGAAATAACCTATACCCCATCGGGAATAAAGGGATGGAGTGCTTCAATTTCATTGGGGATAGACAGAGGAAATTATTTAGGCAACTCTACAGGAGGAATAATAACTCTTAGAAAGTCAGGAAAAATTTTATAAATCAAAAGATGAAAAAAAACAATTATAAAATATACATAGGATTACTAATTATTTTATTACTACAATCTGGTTGTCAAAAGGCTCCTATAAATAATCTTATAGAAGGTATGTGGAAATTAGAAGAGTATACCACCCACGAAGACAATGTAACTCATTCTTGTGAACGAATTTATTATAGCATTCAACTATGGAGTGTAGAAGTTGCAGAAAAGCAAGGTTCTCATGGATACAAATCTTCAATAGGACGTTTTATTTATGGAGAAAATGAGAATGAAATAATTATGAAAGATTTTTATTATAGAAACTGGACAACCGATAGTAAGGAAGCTACAAATGTGGAAGATTTAAAACCGTACGGACTGAATAATCTTGAAACCATTTTTGAAATAGTACAATTAGACAAACATAGTCTAATTTTACGTTCTGATTATGCTACCTTAAGATTTAAAAGCTTCTAATAACTTTACATAAAAGTGATTAGAATATCCACAAAACATGTAAATTCATAATTTATTTCACCCCTATAACAATTATATTTAATCACATACTTATGCTAAGACTGAAAAAGTTACCTCTACTAACATCCAGAAGAGAATTGTCATCACTTCCTCAAGGTAAACTACTCATTAATACAATAAATGCTCATTCTTATAATACATCTTTAAAGGATCCTCTTTTTGCAGAAGCTTTACAAAAAGGTGATGTACTGATTCCTGATGGTATCAGCATCGTTAAAGCTTGTAAATGGCTGAACGCCAAATCACAACCTACAGAACGTATTGCTGGATGGGATTTATTTGAGTTTGAAATGAACCGCCTGAATAAAATAGGTGGAAAATGCTTTTTCATGGGCAGCAGTGAAAAAGTACTAGCTCTAATAAAAGAAAAAGCTAAATCTGTTTATCCGAATATCGAGGTAAATACATATTCTCCACCTTATAAACCAGAATTCAGCGAAGAAGATAACAAAAAGATAATTGATGCTATTAATCAAGCTAATCCTGATTTACTTTGGATTGGAATGACTGCTCCTAAACAGGAAAAATGGACATATAGCCATTGGAATGAATTAAATATTCATTGCCATGTAGGAACCATTGGAGCTGTTTTTGATTTCTTTGCGGGAACAGTAGAACGTGCTCCCATATGGTGGCAAGAACACGGTTTGGAATGGTTATACCGCTTAATAAAGGAACCTAAGCGTATGTGGAGAAGGTACATTATTGGAAATACACTCTTTTTATGGAATATTTTAAAAGAAAAATTTAATTCATAATATATGAAAGGCATAGTCTTAGCTGGCGGTAGCGGTACTCGCCTCTACCCTATTACAAAAGGAGTAAGCAAGCAACTTCTCCCGGTATTCGACAAACCGATGATTTATTATCCGATCTCGGTACTGATGCTTGCAGGCATCCGTGAAATTCTGATTATCTCTACTCCATTCGACTTGCCAGGATTCAAGCGCCTGCTGGGTGACGGTAGCGATTTTGGAGTGCGCTTTGAGTATGCAGAACAACCATCACCAGACGGACTGGCTCAGGCATTTATTATCGGAGAGAAATTTATCGGCAACGATAGTGCTTGTCTGGTACTGGGCGACAATATTTTCCACGGCGCAGGTCTCACCGGATTGCTGAAGGAAGCAGTGCGCACGGCAGAAGAAGAAAAGAAAGCAACGGTATTCGGTTACTGGGTGAGTGATCCGGAACGCTACGGTGTAGCTGAGTTTGACAAGGATGGAAACTGCCTTTCAATTGAAGAGAAACCGGCTCAGCCGAAATCGAACTATGCGGTAGTAGGTCTTTATTTCTACCCGAACAAGGTGGTGGAAGTAGCTAAGAACATCAAACCGTCTGCACGTGGAGAGCTGGAAATCACGACTGTAAACCAGGAGTTCTTAGCCGACAAGGAACTGAAAGTACAGACACTGGGACGCGGATTTGCATGGCTCGATACAGGTACGCACGACTCACTGAGTGAAGCTTCTACATTCATCGAGGTGATTGAAAAGCGTCAGGGACTGAAGATTGCCTGTCTGGAAGGCATTGCTTTCCGTCAGGGATGGATTACAGCCGATAAACTGAGAGAACTGGCACAGCCTATGCTGAAAAACCAGTACGGAAAATATCTGCTGCAAGTGATAGATGAAGTAGAACATACAGGTAAAAGTAATCTGGACTATTAATATGGAAGTAATTAAAACAGCTATAGAAGGTGTGGTTATCATCGAGCCACGCCTTTTTAAGGATTCAAGAGGTTATTTCTTCGAATCGTTTTCACAACGTGAATTTGAAGAAAAAGTAGCAAAAATCACATTCGTTCAGGATAATGAAAGCATGTCGTCCTACGGGGTAATGAGAGGCCTTCATTTCCAACGTCCACCATTCACACAAAGCAAACTGGTACGTTGCGTGAAGGGAGCGGTACTGGATGTGGCTGTTGATATCCGCAAAGGTAGTCCTACTTACGGACAGCATGTGGCTGTAGAGCTGACAGAAGATAATCATCGCCAGTTCTTCATTCCGCAGGGATTTGCGCATGGCTTTGCAGTCTTGAGTGAAACGGCTGTCTTCCAATATAAATGTGATAATTTCTATCATCCGGAAGCTGACGGCGGTATCAGCATTCTGGACAGTTCTTTGGATATTGATTGGCATATTCCTACCGAACATGCTATTCTGAGTGAAAAGGATACCAAGCACTCATTGCTGAAAGATTTTGATTCCCCTTTTGAGTTTGGTCCTTTCTAATAAGGAAATATATAATTTTGCATTCAAAATTCTTCATTGAAAATGAATATTTTAGTGACAGGCGCAAACGGCCAGCTGGGCAACGAAATGCGCATCATCAGCAAAAAGACTTCGTATAATTTCCTGTTTACCGACGTAGTGGAAGCTGAAGGAGTAGAAACAACTCTGCTGGACATTACCGACGCGGAAGCCGTAGAAAAAATGGTACAGGAACAGCATATCAGTTGTATAGTGAACTGTGCGGCTTATACCAATGTAGACAAGGCTGAAAGTGACGCGGCACTCTGCCGTAAGCTGAATGCCACTGCTCCTAAAATTCTGGCAGAAGCCATGAAGAAAGTGGGTGGTCTGCTTATCCAGATTTCCACCGACTATGTTTTCGGAGGTGATCCGTATAATACACCTTGCCGTGAAGAACAGAAGGGTACGCCTACAGGGGTATATGGCGAAACAAAACTGGAAGGGGAACAATATATTGAAGCTACAGGGTGTGACTATGTGATTATACGTACAGCGTGGCTGTATTCGGAATACGGAAAGAACTTCGTGAAGACCATGCTGAACCTGACGGCTTCGAAACCGGCGCTGAATGTAGTATTCGACCAGGCAGGTACACCGACTTATGCGCTCGATCTGGCTGTTGCCATCGAAGCGGTTCTGAATGACTATGCAGCCGAAAATCCGAAAAACGGATACAGCAAAACGGGTATCTATCACTTCAGCAACGAAGGGGTATGTTCGTGGTACGATTTTACCAAAGTGATAGCCGAACTGGCCGGAAACACCGCATGCGACATACAACCCTGCCACAGCAACGAGTTCCCCAGCCCGGTTACGCGACCGGCTTACTCGGTACTGGACAAGACCAAGATAAAGCAGACTTTCGGACTGAAGATTCCTTACTGGACCGACTCACTGAAAGTGTGTATGAGAAACATGGGAGTGCTTAAATAAATCATCACAAACAAGAAACAATTATGGAAAATTTTAAACGCAATATCATAGTAACCGGTGGAGCGGGCTTCATCGGCAGTCACGTAGTACGTCTGTTTGTAAACAAATATCCGGAATATCGCATCATCAATCTGGATAAGCTGACTTATGCAGGAAATCTGGCCAACCTGAAAGATATAGAGGACAAACCGAACTATACGTTTGTAAAGGCTGACATCTGCGACTATGAAAAGATGCTGGAGCTGATGCAGCAGTATCACGTAGACGGTATTATTCATCTGGCAGCCGAAAGTCATGTAGACCGCAGTATCAAAGATCCGTTTACCTTTGCACGTACCAACGTAATGGGCACACTGAGTCTGCTTCAGGCTGCAAAGGTATACTGGGAAAGCCTGCCTGAAAAATATGAAGACAAACGCTTCTACCATATCTCTACCGATGAGGTGTACGGTGCACTGGAAATGACGCACCCCGAAGGTGTAAAGCCTCCGTTCACTACAACGGCTTCTTCGTCTGAACATCATCTGGCTTATGGTACGGAATTCTTCTATGAAGATACGAAGTATAATCCGCACAGTCCATATTCGGCTTCGAAAGCCAGCAGCGACCACTTTGTACGTGCTTTCCACGATACATACGGCATGCCGACCATTGTTACAAACTGCTCGAACAACTACGGTCCGTATCAGTTCCCGGAAAAGCTGATTCCACTGTTTATTAACAATATCCGTCACCGCAAGCCATTGCCTGTATACGGTAAGGGTGAGAATGTACGCGACTGGCTGTATGTAGTAGATCACGCACGGGCCATCGACGTAATTTTCCACAACGGTAAGATTGCAGAAACATATAACATTGGTGGTTTCAATGAATGGAAGAACATTGACATCATTAAAGTGGTGATTAATACGGTAGACCGTCTGCTGGGACGCAAGGAAGGGGAAGATATGGACTTGATTACGTACGTAACCGACCGCCTGGGCCACGACATGCGTTATGCCATCGACTCAACCAAACTGCAAAAAGAACTGGGCTGGGAACCAAGCTTGCAGTTTGAAGAAGGTATTGAAAAGACGGTACGCTGGTATCTGGACAATCAGGAATGGATGGATAATGTGACTAGCGGAGATTATCAGAAGTATTACGAGAGTATGTATAAAGACAGATAAATGCAAAATCATATAGTTATCATGGCAGGCGGCATAGGAAGCCGTTTCTGGCCCATGAGTACATCCGAATATCCCAAACAGTTTATCGACGTGATGGGGGTAGGAAAATCGTTGATTCAGCTCACGGTGGAGCGTTTCAAGGATATCTGCCCGAAAGAGAATTTCTGGGTGGTGACATCGGAAAAGTATGTCGACATAGTAAAGGAACAGTTGCCGCAGATTCCGGCTCAGCATATTCTGGCAGAACCGGAAGCAAGGAATACAGCGCCGTGTATCGCGTATGCGTGCTGGAAGATCCGAAAGGAGTTTCCGCAGGCGAACATCGTGGTGACGCCTTCGGATGCGCTGGTGATTGATACGGCAGAGTTTGCTCGCTGCATTGCCGTGGCACTGGAGAAGACGGCGGACTCGCAGGCTATCGTGACCTTGGGGATGATGCCTACCCGACCGGAAACGGGCTACGGATATATTGCTGCTCAGGGTGAAGCGGACGCAAAGGGTATCTGCAAGGTGGAAGCGTTTAAGGAGAAACCGGACGTGGAAACGGCAAAGGGATATCTGGCTGCGGGGAATTATTTCTGGAACGCGGGGATATTTGTGTGGAACGCGGACACGATTACGAATGCCATACGCAGGTATGCGCCGCAGATTGCCGGAGTGATGGACGAGCTGGAGCCTGCCTTGTTTACGGACAAAGAGGCGGAGGAGCTGAAGCGGCTCTTCCCTACTTGCGAGAAGATTTCCATCGACTATGCGGTGATGGAGAAGGCGGAGGATATCTTTGTGCTGCCGGCGGAGTTCGGATGGAGTGACCTGGGTAGCTGGGGTTCGCTGCGCACCTTGCTGCCGCAGGATGAAGCGGGCAATGCCAAGGTGGGCGGCCGGGTGGATATGTACAACTGCCGGAACTGTGTGGTGCATGCGGCGGAGCACAGACAGGTGGTGCTGGAAGGTCTGGAGGGCTACATCATAGCGGAAAAAGACAGACGGCTGCTGGTGTGCCGCCTGAGTGAGGAGCAGCGCATCAAGGATTTTGCTGCGGGGAAGTAAACGGGAATCGCCACGCTACTCTATACGGAGGGTATCGTGGCGATTTACCGACAGATCTATTTTTTCAAAAAGTTCAGAATTTGTTTTGTTACACCATCATCCAATGCATAATCGAATTTAGTTTTAACTGTTTTATCTTTAGTTTGAAATATAACTTGTCCGGGAGCATCTGTTGAATCTACTTCTATATACTTCTTATTTGTTATATAAGTATAGAATTTATCATATTCCAGTACCAGCTGTACATCTTTGATTGTCATTTCTCCCTCCGGCCGTGGAACAATAATCCCTTTATTTCGTATTATTTCTTCCATAGCCTCTTCAAAAATTACAAATATTGGAGTTATGGGATGCATTGGATCATTCACTCGCTGTAAGAACATATTAAATTCATGGATGCAATAGAATGAATGCAACCAAGGTTTGGTAATGATAAAAATCATATACTTACAATTGTTCATAGCATCGCTGTAAAAAGTATTCCAATTAGGATTTGACATCTTATAAACACCAAGTGTTTTATCCCACCGATATAATGTATCTTTATCATGTTCCAATGAAATTGCATCCAGATAAGCACTCATTTTCTTTTCTTCCACTATCCTCTTGAATAAATCCCATGTAAATTCAAACCCGCCTAGTGCGCCTCCAAAACTGATTAAGACATCTACTTTAGTAACGGGCATCTCGCCAACTTGTGTTTTTGCCATAATTTAAAATTTTTAATTATTCCTACTCTATTCAGGCTTTTCGGTTTCGCCTTCATATTTTTCTATCCAAGTACGCAGGATATCGTTTCGTGTAATACGACAGGTGTAATAACAGACAGGAATACCTGTAAAGTCCTCACCACTCGCTCCTTTTACATAATTATCGAATGCTGTAAGCAAAGTATTCAGATCGAATGTCCTGTCTTTTTCCTCCTCGCATTGGGACATTTTGCCAAGCATAGCTGCCACGCTGGTATTGAATGTATTAAGACGGCACATACGCTCCAGATTCTCACGACTGGATGACGAAAACGTAGTGTTACTGTCTTTTTCTTCGGGCAGACGTTCGGATAGCCCGGCAAATGCTTTTATCAAATCAGGAAGGGCAGCACGTACTTCTCCTGACTTGATTACGGGTATCATACCGTCGGTCACTATGCTGATATGTGACCGGATTTCGTTTGACACGAGGAGGGAACGAACATCATCGAGAATGTGCTTGTCGACTCCCAGCTCACCCGACATGGCACTGAGCCAGCTTCCCAACTGTAGCTTATCACGTATCTGCTCGATGGGAAATGTGTGCTCGTCGAAGTTTCCATTACCGGAACGGAAAAAATGTATCATGCCTACGAAACCAGAGCTGTAGGCTGCTCCACGAATAACTGTCAACGGCTCACCTATATCCTCGGCGGGTATCAGTGCAACGGGAAAGACTATTTTTTCGTTTTCGGCATGCAGATGGTTCCAAATATTGGCAGCTTCATAAGGATCGTATGCGATTTTCTCGAAGAAACGGACATTCTTGTGGGTACAGGAAGCTGTGATAACCAGGCTTCCGGTATAGTCCGAACTACCGATGTAATTGTTGAGCTGTGAAATGGCCTCTGACGCAACCTTTTCATTCACTCCCTGATTCACAAAATTACTCAGACGGGTAAGGTCGGTTTCGGAATTGTCGGCTGTAAACGAAAAGTAATCGGAATTCATCTTCAGAGAGTCGTAAAACAGTGGTTTTGAAATGATTTCTCCCTGCAACAGACAAGTTGAACGGTCTGCCGTGAAATCTTCGGATTCTATCTGTGCTTTCTCTTCACTCAAACGTTGTATCTGATCCTGAGAGGATACAAACGTGTCCAGATAGCTGACGGTAGCTGACGCTATTTTCTTGTCTGTCTCGCCTATTTTACTCTCTACCGACGAAACGTCTATACCCATACCTTTCAGTTCATGAAGCTTCATGCTCAGTTTCTGCCTGGTAAGGATAAGCTCGTCTACCCGTTCTTCTGACAGCTCAATCAAACGGTTTATCCGGCCGATTTCATCAATAATCGTCATCAGTCTGGTGCTGGCTATGCCTCCAAGCACCAAACTACTTTTAGTTGAGGAATACATGATGACAATCGTTATTCTTCACTGCTTTCTTCTGAATCAGATTGTGAGTCGTCGATTCCGCCTGCTTTGTTATACTCATTAGGATAATAATGGTTGACCCATGCACGGACTATGTCCTGGCGAGTAAACTGCTTCAGGTAGAAATTGATTGGAACACCCAGATTTTCGTCGGCAGAGGTACACTTCTCGATGTAATCGTCCATGGCGGTCATCATACTGTTGATGTCGATAATGCTGTTTTCCTGCTCTTCCATTTTGGCTAGTCCGGCTATAGAAGCTGTTATGGTGGAATTGCGCAACTCTACCATCTGCTTGCCGGTAATTGCCTGACGGGCTCCGGAAGCAAGGGTATTGTTATCCTCGGCCGTTGCTCCCTGAAGCTGGGCAAGGCGTCCCATAGGGTTTTCCTTGTCGGACTCTACAAACTGCATCACAGAACTCTTGACTACATTCGACTTGATGGAAGGAATGATTCCCATGGTTACCAGTGAACAGTGCGACTGGATGTTCTGGGTACTCAGCATGTTCTTTACATCGGTTGCAAAAGAGGAAGCGACACCGAATTCTCCGTTCATCGACGACATCCATGCTCCTACATTCATTTTCTCCTGTATCTGTGATGCCAGAGTGGACATGGAATCGACGGATATAGTGGAGGTATCGTTCAGGATGTGGACCATACCTACCAGACTGGAACCGTAGGTAGCGCCGGAAAGAATACTGAATGTACGGGCATCGGGGGCTGCTTCCTTGCGGATGTCTTCGAGCAACAGGGCAAGCGAACTGGTGGAGATCCGGTCGTTGGGATAAAGGTAATTCCATGCTTTCAATGCCTTGTCGACATCAATTATAAGAGGCGCAAAGACGCTGGCATTGCGGTGTGTGCAGCTGATGCTGATGACTAGTGTTCCAGCTATATTGTGATTGGCCACCTGCATGTTGATTTGCTGCTGGACTGCCAGTGACATCTGCTGGGCATTGTGAACACCCAAAAAGCTGAGTGCATGGTTGACGAAAGAGGATACGCTGGACCCGTGGGTAAATGAACTTTCCTTATTGCTCTCGTAACGGAAATACTGGACGTTCATCTGCATGGAATTGTTGCTGACAGGCAGGCTCTTCAACTCGCTGCGGTTATAGTCTACCGGACTTTCTATATCGCAATGAATGCTTTGTATGGTAGCACGCAGTTTCTGGATATCTCTGGCTGTGTGGACTTTCGTCTTGCCATACAGCACTGCGGCATCGGTTATTTCCTGTTTCACGCTTTCGCCTTCCTGCTGAAGCTCAGTGGTGTCTGTCCCCATTTCAAGTAACTCACGAACGGTACAATCGATGCTTCTCTTTAGAGTTATCAGAGAATTTAAATTGGCTTCTGCCGCATCGACCGGGGCCTGAAGGGCGGAAATATTCTCAAGTACAATCATTTTTTCGGGATGTACTACATTGCCCAGTACCAATGAGGGATCGTAAGGAATGGATGTTGGCATAACTTTACTTTTTTAAGGATTAAACATCGAAAAATTGTAACAACGAAGATAGATAATACCGCTACTCGACGAATATTCTTTTCGCAGGCAGCATCGCATATCTTCTCAATAACCGTTTTTATGTCTTTTGGCATGAAAAAAAATGAAATGTGCAAAGGTTTCTTCACGGTACTCACGCCCGACATTTATCCAGGTATCCTTGACGTAAAGACGGTTGCCCGACACTTGGGTGACATAGTCGAGATTGACGACAAAGGAGCGATGAACTCTGATGAAATTCTCAGGAAGTATCTTGCAAGCCTCCGACAGAGGAAAAGACAAAATAAGTGTCTTTAGTCCGTCGTATACTATTTTACAATAACTTCCATCGGCTTCAACATAGAGAATCTTGTCGTGCATGATCCGGGTATAGCTGCCATTGGTATATACAAATACAGGCTGTAATATCCCCTTTCTGTTCACTTCAACATTTTTCGACTGTATGTCTATTAACACTTGCCGGTTATGAATACCTCGCACAATAGTAATAGGGATGTCTTCAAACATAGATGGAAGAAACAGAGTAATACTGTTGTTTTTTTTATTCATAAATTGTAGCTTTTTACAACAGGTAAATAAAAAAAGTAAAAACAGAATTACTGAATGTTTCTTCCGAACAGCAATTTCTACTTTCCAAACATCTGATAAAGCGTTTGTCATGTATCATCCGAAAGGTATAAATGACACATGCACTGACTGGGGTTCGCCTATGAAGCAGGTACTCCATACAGAGGGTATCGTGGCGATTTTTTTGTATTGGCTTGGCACTTTAAGGTTTATTTGTTTACTTTGTAAGTATCAACTACTAAGCTTATTGGCTGGTATAAACAAAAGAGCATTTCCATGATGAAAAACTATACAATCGCTGTAGCGGGTACGGGCTATGCAGGTCTGTCTATCGCTACGTTGCTGGCGCAGCATCACCGGGTGGTGGCTGTCATTGCTTCAGGAAGGGGCTATCAAGCCGGACGTGGACACGCTGTTCATGGGTATGAAGGAGGCGGAAGCGGTGAAGCTGTTTGCCAATACGTATCTGGCGCTGCGTGTGTCGTACTTCAATTCATGGTGGAGAAGCCGTTTATTTGATGTTTCACAAGCTAAAATCATATCGCTATGACCAGAAATATTCCTATTCGGATAGAAAGAATTTTGGATTTTTATGATGTGCCACAGTTGTTTATCGCCCGGGATGCATTCGAAACCTTGTATCTTTGTCTGTTGTACACCGACGAGCAGGAATGCAGATATACGGCCATACGCATCTCAGGGAAAAGAATTGAAGAGTTTTTGTCCGGAAAAACAGATTTGCGGGAGTTGTTTCTCTCTCCTGAAACCGGAGCGGAATATTTTGATGTGGCATTGACCAACAACGAATATCAGATTACATCATCCGTTCCTGCTCCTCTATCAGAAGACAGACTTCCGGAAAAAGGGTATACGGCATGTACCCCTGAGGAAAATGAAAACGTAATCGTAAAGATTCCGGTATCGGACAGATACTTACTGAAAGAAATTGTCCGAAAATTCGGATGGGCCTGCATGTGACATTTTCCGCAGGACTAAACAATTCTAAATCTATTAAAACCAGCATGCAAAATCATATAGTCATCATGGCAGGCGGCATAGGAAGCCGTTTCTGGCCCATGAGCACATCCGAATATCCCAAACAGTCTATCGACGTGATGGGGGTAGGAAAATCGCTGATTCAGCTCACGGTGGAGCGTTTCAAGGATATCTGCCCGAAAGAGAATTTCTGGGTGGTGACATCGGAAAAGTATGTCGACATAGTAAAGGAACAGTTGCCGCAGATTCCGGCTCAGCATATTCTGGCAGAACCGGAAGCAAGGAATACAGCGCCGTGTATCGCGTATGCGTGCTGGAAGATCCGAAAGGAGTTTCCGCAGGCGAACATCGTAGTGACGCCTTCGGATGCGCTGGTGATTGATACGGCGGAGTTCGGATGGAGTGACTTGGGTAGCTGGGGTTCGCTGCGCACCTTGCTGCCGCAGGATGAAGCGGGCAATGCCAAGGTAGGCGGCCGGGTGGATATGTACAACTGCCGGAACTGTGTAGTGCATGCGGCGGAGCACAGACAGGTGGTGCTGGAAGGTCTGGAGGGCTACATCGTAGCGGAGAAGGACAGACGTCTGCTGGTGTGCCGCCTGAGTGAGGAGCAGAGCATCAAGGACTTTGCGGCGGGGAAGTAAACGGGAATCACCACGATTCCTGCTACTGAAAGATTTTGATTCTCCATTGTTTTTTTAATCCTTTTATCTTATTCATTAGGAAATAAAGAAAAAAATTTGTTCTTTTGTATTAGAACCAAATCCAAATATATGAATACTACAGTTTTTAATCCGGCTCAATTGCAAGTGCTTGAAATGATGTCGTTTGTGGATAGTCCTGAAGCATTAGCAGAACTTAAAAAGGCTATTTCTGACTATTTCGCCAAGCAAGCGCAAAAAGAAATTGACCGTTTGTGGGAGAATGGAGAATTAAATGAGGAAAAAGTCGATAAATTCTACCAACTACATGAACGTACTCCCTATAAATGAATATGAGAAACATTGTATTGGATACAAACTCACTGATTATTGCAATTTCAGCGAAGAATGACTGCCATAAAGTGTGGCAATCATTCTTGAATGGAGACTATACGTTATGTATAAGCAATGAAATCGTAGAAGAGTATCTGGAAGTCATGACTCGCAACATTAATAAGTATGTAGCCGAAACGATTATCTACACGATTCTTACTCGTGAAAATGTAAAGAAATTAACTCCTCACTACCGTTTTCATCTAATTACAGCAGACCAGGATGACAATAAGTTCGTAGACTGTGCCATAACAGCCAATGCGGAATACATCGTGACGGAGGATCACCATTTCAATGAACTTAAAAATATATCTTTCCCATCAGTTGCCATAATTAATTTGAAGGACTTCGCAAAAACATTGTAAGTCTAATGGTTGATTGTCGACGAATATATCAACTTGCATATTACTGATGATCGGCAGAACAGAATCTATCGGTAGTAGCGTAGTACTGAGTGAGGAGCAGCGCATCAAGGACTTTGCAGCGGGGAAATAACCGGAAATCGCCACGGTACTCTATACGGAGGGTATCGTGGCGATTTTTTTTGTTTCTACAGTGAGCTTTGTATAAAAAATGTTATAGAGAATGAGATTTTGTTCCTAAAAAACTCTCTATTTAAAATTAATTATATAATTTAGAGGATACATAAAAATACAAGAACTATACAAATAATATAAACTATATCAAAATACAAACACAAACACAAACGGGACAGTTGACTGACTACAAGGAAATACACTAATTGATAACGAGAATATATACAATATATTTTAACCTTAAAATCGAAAATAGAGTATTAACCTTAATAGTTTAACTATGCAAAAACGATCATTTCTAGTAGTCACAATGTTCCTGATAGGAATGTTTCTGACTGGGATTTATGCTCAGACAATTACTGTAAGCGGAAGTGTTACCAGTAAAGAAATGAGCGATCCTCTAATCGGAGTAAACGTATTGGTAAAGGGAACTACCAATGGTACTGTAACCGACCTGAACGGTCATTATTCTATTACTGTGGGACCGGACGATGTGCTGGTATTTTCGTATATCAGCATGCAAACGGTGGAAGAAGCAGTGAAGGGAAGAAAGGTTATCGATGTTTCTATGGTTTCGGATACCGAAAGCCTGGGTGAAGTCGTGGTAACGGCTATGGGTATCCAGCGCCAGTCGGAAACGTTGACGTATTCTGCACAGACTGTGGGAGGTAGTGATGTGAACGACATCAAGAGTGTGAACATGATCAACTCACTGCAGGGTAAAAGTGCCGGTCTGATGATTACACCAAACTCTACCGGAGCCGGAGGTTCTTCTAAAATCCTGTTCCGCGGTAACAAGTCTATCAGTGGTAGCAACCAGCCGCTGATCGTAGTGGACGGTGTGCCGGTAATGAACAGTGTTTCGGGTGCTCAGGTAAGCAGCAACTATGGTGGCGAACGTGACGGTGGCGACGTGATGTCGACTATCAACCCGGATGATATCGCTTCTATTACATTGCTGAAAGGTGCATCGGCTGCCGCATTGTATGGTGCCGTGGCTGCCAATGGTGCTATCATGATCACAACCAAGTCGGCTCAGTCGGGCAAAGTTTCAATCAACGTGTCCAGCAATACCACTATGGAAACTCCAATGGTTCTTCCGGAATTCCAGAATACATATGGAGTCAGCGACAACGGTACATACAGCTGGGGCGAAAAACTGGCTTCGGAAGCACCTAACTATGCGAAAGAATTCTATCGTACCGGATTTACAACAAACAACTCTATCTCGCTGGCCGGTGGTAATGAAAATATCCAGGCGTACTTCTCTTATGGTAACGTGTACTCGGAAGGTATGACTCCAAGCAATACCTACCGCAGCCATAACCTGAATTCGAAAGTGGGATTTAATGTCCTGAAGAATATTCACATTGATTTCAGCGCCAAGTATACCAACCAGTATGTGAAGAATCAGGCTGCTGCCGGATTCCTGTTCAACCCGCTGACTGGTGTATATCTGTTCCCGAGAGGTGAAGACTGGAACTACTATAAAAACAACTTCGAGGTGTATGATGAATCGAGAGGATGTAATATCCAGAACTGGACAAACACCGGACTGCAGCAGTACAGTAACCCTTACTGGACACTGAACCGACAGACTCCGATCACCGACCGTCACCGTTATGAATTTGGAGGAAGCATCAAGTGGGATATTACCCAAGACTTGAATATCCAGGGACGTATGCGTTACGAAAGAGGTGAAGAACGCTGGCAGCATAATCTGTATGCTTCAAGTATCGCCAACTTATACCCGATGGGACGTATGAAGGATAACCGTTACTTCAGCGATCAGCTGTATGGTGACGTCTTGCTGAGCTACAGCCATACATTCAATGATTTCCTTGTTTCGGCAACTGCCGGTTCAAGCTTCACTAAGAGCAAGACTGCACATGTTGACTTATGGGCTGAAGGTACTCAGTTTACTTCACCCGGAAACGGTAACATATATTACCCGAACATCTTCACTCCGAACAACTACTACGGAAACATGTCTGTTGTAGGCAAGAATGATAACTGGAATACAGAAAAACGTCTGAACGCTGTATTCGCTACAGCTCAGTTCGGCTACAAGGATGGTTTGTTCGTCGACGTATCTGTACGTAACGACTGGTCGTCTGCACTGGCTTACACGGAAAGCTGCTCGTTCTTCTATCCGTCTATCGGAGGTAGCTTCCTGCTCGACAGATTTGTTGATATGGGCAAGAACGTGAATTTGCTCAAGGTACGTGCCAGCTACTCTATCGTAGGTAATGACGTGCCGGTATTTATGAGTAACCTGCTGTACTCACTGCAATCGCAGGGTGCTATCACTCCACCGGAAAATGCTCCGTTCCGTACATTGAAGCCGGAAAAGACTCATTCTATCGAAGTGGGATTCGACGGTACATTCTTCCAGAACCGACTGACTATGGGACTGACATACTATAAGACAAATACCAAGAATCAGTTCTTCTCTGTAGCTGCTCCGTATGAATCGGGATTGCGCAACCGTTATGTAAACGCCGGTAACGTACAGAACCAGGGATTCGAATTCAGCGCAGGATGGTATCAGCAGTTTAATGATGATTTCAGCTGGAGTACAGACCTGAACCTGTCGTACAACGACAACAAAATCGTAGAACTTGTAGATGACCTGCCAAACGGACTGACACTGACAGACTTCGGCGGTGCCAAGATTATCCTGAAGAAGGACGGATCGTACGGTGACTTGTATGTACGCCATATCATGCGCGACGAAAACGGCAGACCGATGAAGGATGAAACTACCGGTAACCCGATAGTAAGCGGTGACACAACCGAGGATATGATTTATGCCGGCAACATGAATGCGAAGTTCAACGCCGGATGGTCGAATACATTCCATTATAAGGACTTTACTCTATCGTTCCTGATTGACGGTAAGTTCGGAGGCAAAGTATTGTCAATGACAGAAGCAACACTGGATGGCTGGGGCGTTTCAAAACGTACCGGAGATGCACGTAACGCAGGTAAGGTAGTGGTAGACGGCGTGGAATTTGATCCGAAAGCATGGTATACTACAACGGGAGCTAGTAACTTCAACAGTCCGTATGCCAATGAATTCTATGTTTACGATGCTACAAACGTACGTCTGCGTGAATTGAGCCTGGGATATACGTTCCGTAACCTGTTCGGCGTAGGAAAGAACCTGACAGCTGCTATCATCGGACGTAACCTGTTCTTCTTCTACAAAGATGCTCCGATGGATCCGGATGTATCTGCAGGTACTGGAAATGGTGTGCAGGGTGTAGACATGTTCGCACTGCCTACTTCTCGCAGCTTTGGTCTGAATCTGAAACTTAACTTCTAAAAAAGCCTGATTATGAAACGAAATAAATTTTATCAATATGCCATTCTGCTGGCTCTCCCGTGGTTAGGAAGCAACTTGATGACTTCTTGTACCGACAGTTTTGAAGATCTGAACACAAACAGTGTGCAGGTAGACCCGAATGATCTGCCATTCTCTGCACAGTGTACCGAACCGATGCAATATTGCTATCCGCCTCAGCAGAACATGTTCCAGTTCTGGACAAACCTGACAATCGACTTGTACAGCGGTTATTTCATGACTCCGAACGGTAACTTTACCAATGGAGATATGGGGGAAAACCGCGGACACAGTGGAGGTATGTACGAAAACTATTACCTGCATATATTCAACAATACACGACGGATCATTGCCGATTGTGACCAAAAGGGTACACTGGGACTTTCCGGCGTAATGAGAGTCGTACAGGCATATGGTACACTCATGACTACCGATGCTTACGGTCCGCTGGCTTACAGCTCGATCTTGTCGGGAGAATATGAATCGTACTATCCATTCGACAGCCAGCAACAGCTGTTCGTAGCTATGCTGAAGGATCTGGAGAAGGCTATCACCGATATCAAAGGAATGAGTGAAGGCGAAAAGGTTACTCTCGCTACTTTCGACTGCTGGTGTAATGCTGATACTGAACTGTGGGTAAAGGTGGCCAATACGTTGAGATTGCGCATGGCGCTCCGTCTGTCTAAACGTGAGGCTGAAATGAAGGAAGCCGGCATAGACCTGAAACAGGTGGCTACAGAAGCGGCTGCCAATACGCTGGCAACCGTAAATACGGATATTGTCATCGACAAGAGTCTGGAAAACGAAATGTGGCTGATGTTCAACTGGGGTGACTGCGGATTCAACGCGAATCTGGTTACGCTGATGACAGGTATGAAAGACCCGCGCCAGCCGTTGTACATGACAAAGAATATCAAGGATGTTACCAACCTGGAAGGTAAGGTGGTAGTACCGGCCAATACACAGTATCTGGGTATCCGATTTGCCAGTGGTCTGCCGGGAAAACCGAACAACTGGGCTAACTTCTCTCAGTGGATCGACCCGCAAAATACAATCGGAGTATACTCTATGCCACTGCCTATCTTCAAGGCTGCTGAATCTTATTTCTTGCTGGCTGAAGCTAAATTGCGCTGGGACATCGGTTCTGCAAGCGTACAGAGTCTGTATGAAGACGGTATCCGCGTATCTATGACAAACGAGCTGAGCTATCGCGGAAAATATGCCGGCGTAGATGCTTATGCTGCAGGAGCTGTGGATGAATACATCAACGGTACGACAACTCAGGTTGATTTTGAAGATCCGGTAGATCCGAAACTGAACACACCGGCTGTAAACAAACTTTGTGTAAAATGGGACGAAGGAGCCAGCAACGAGGAAAAACTGGAACGTATCATTACACAGAAGTATTTCGCTCTGTTCCCGCTTTCTATCGAAGCATGGGCTGAACAAAGACGTACCGGTTATCCGCACTTATTCCCTGCTTACGTAGACGAAAGTAACGGTGGAGTAAACAAGGAAGAAGGTGTACGCCGAGTTATCTACAGCAGCAACGCATATGATACAAATGCACAGGGTGTCGCCATGGGTCGGGAACTGTTGAATAAGGAAAATTCAAGCAAAAACGGTATTTCGGGCGATAAGGGTGGTACACACCTCTGGTGGGATAATGCCAATAAAGGAAATTTCTGATACATAAGTTTTTCTAATGAAACGGGTGGGCTTTACGACCTGCCCGTTTTTTTATATTGTCTGCCGATACGACTGGTAAGTAAGGGTACTCCAGACAGAGGGTATCGTGGCGATTTTTTTGTATTGGCTTGGCACTTTAAGGTTTATTTGTTTACTTTGTAAGTATCAACTACTAAATGCACTCAGTATGGAAAGCTATATTCGTTTTGACTGGGCTATGAAGCGCCTGTTGCGCAACAAGGCTAATTATGCGGTGCTGGAGGGACTGCTTACCACACTGCTGGAGGAAAAGGTGACCATCCAGAAGCTGCTGGAGAGTGAAAGCAACCAGGAGGATGAATTCGACAAGTATAACCGTGTGGATATGCTGGCGGAAAACTCGAAGGGAGAACTGGTGCTCATCGAGATTCAGAACAATAATGAGTATGCGTATTTCCAGCGGATGCTGTTTGGCGCTTCGAAGCTGGTAACAGAGTACATCAACCGCGGACAGGGATACGACAAGGTACGTAAGGTGTACAGCATCAACATCGTGTATTTCTCTCTGGGACACGGCAAGGATTTTGTATATCACGGAAAGACGGAGTTCGTGGGAATTCATGAAGGGGATGTGCTGGAACTGAGTCCGTTTCAGAAACAGACATTCAAAGTGGACAAAGTGAGCCAGCTTTATCCGGAATATTATATACTGAAAGTAAATGATTTTAACCGGGTGGCAAAGACGCCGCTGGAAGAATGGATTTATTACCTGAATACGGGAAATGTGCCGGAGAATGCTACGGCGCCGGGACTGAATGCGGTGAAGGAACGGCTGAAGCTGGATCGCATGAGCCGGGAGGAGCTGAACGCGTATTACAAACACTTGGATAATATCGTGATTTTACGGGACAATATAGAAACGGAACGTGCGGAAGGTCGTGCGGAAGGTCGTGCAGAAGGTCGTGCAGAAGGTCGTGCAGAAACACAAACCGCTATCGCACGTAACCTGAAGTCGCTGGGCATGAGCAACGAACAGATTGCAGCAGCTACGGGACTGGCAGAGGAGGAAATAAACAAGCTGTAAACAAGTGCAAAAGTTATTTCATTTTTACATTAAAGAAAGCAGATGCGACTGAATATTACCCATATCAACAAAATAAAGAAAGCTGACATTATTCTAAATGGTTTGACTGTCATTGCCGGAAACAATGATTCGGGAAAGAGCACAGTAGGAAAGCTATTGTTTTCAGTCATTAAGTCACTCAGTAATGCTGACAGACTGAACTCACAATCGCAGGACAGAATCATGAGATTGAACTGCGCAGCACTTTATATGTATGTAAAGCATACCGAGACAGAGTCGGGAGAAAAAATCAAAGGGGTGATTCTGCCGTCTACTGCTGCCGCTTTCCTGAAAGAGGTGGAATCTTTTGCGAATGACAAACGATGGGTCAGTCAGCTGAAAGATAAACTGGAAAAAATAAACATTGTACCGCAGCAAAGGGCTAAAATTACAAGAAGCATAGACCAACTGGTACAATTGGCTACCGAAAGCAGTAACTCCGAAAAAATGCTGGAACGGGCTTTCCAAAGTATCATAGGAGCCGAATTTCTTAATTCTATCTGTACATACAATACTGAAATGTCTGAAATTTGTTTTTCTGAAGAACAGGGGAAAGATATAACCATACAGATAAAAGAGAATAAGGTAACGGAGTTTAAATGTAAAACGGAAACTTTTGTCAAAGACGCTACGCTGGTAGAATCGCCACTGTATATTCATCTGATAGATATCCTGGCAAATGCACAAATGCCGGGAGGACATTATTTCAATATTGCCGGAAAGGATGTATTACGCCCGCTGATAAATTATCACATAAAGGATATGGCACAGAAACTGGATGCTTTCCGTTTCTCGCTGCCTGATAACGTCTACTCTCCTTTTATACAAAAGGCACAGACACTTACTGATAACATCACTGGCGGACATTTCTATTTTGACAATGCAAAACGAAACATGTACTGGAAAAAGGGAGAACAGAATTATGCACCGGTTAATGTTGCTTCCGGAATAAAGGCTTTCGGTGTCTTGCAGATGTTACTGGAAACGCAAGCGCTGGATGAAAGTAAAATTCTGATATGGGATGAACCGGAAAATCATCTGCATCCGGAATGGCAGATCAAATTCGCGTCTGTGCTGGTAGAACTTGCCAAAGCGGGAATCCCTATCTTAATAAGTTCACACAGTCCTTATTTCATACAGGCCGTGAGATATTTCGCTGATAAATTGTCGATGAATGACTTTGTAAATTATTATCTGGCAGAGGAAACAGAAGACGAACTGTGTGTGCTGGAAGATGTTACGGACGATTTGAACCGGATTTTTATGAAACTGGCACAGCCTATGAATGAAATTGTAAACCTTGGCTTGTAACTGCAATGAATATGACTCCTGAACATATTTACAAGCAGGTAATGACAAAAACAGGTGTCACACCATGCAGTCTATGTCAGTTGCATGTTCCTTGCCAGCACACACCTTCTTGCCTCTCTTTACAACAAACGCCTGTTATCAATCTGGATGAAGTGGAAACACAATGGCACAGTGCGCAGGGATGTGCTTCTTCTCCTTCGTCTGATGCTCTTTCGTATACGGAAAAGGTATTGTGCTTTGTTGAACTGAAAGGGTGGAAAGAGTTTTTGTCACATCAGCCAATTGCTCAAAAACCATTGGCTTCCGAAAAGGAAAAACAAGTACTTGAAAAAAGGATAACCAGACAGGCAGGAAAATATGACTTGCAACGCAAACTGCTGGAGAGTATAAAGTTATGTGAAGATATTACAACCTGTAACCTGAACACAGGGCAAATTCAGATTGCTTTTATTCTGGTAACGGATGTAAATGTGGCAAGTAATCCTCTAAATGTACTAACACAGCAACTGAATATGCTGGCATTCACGACATCAAGCTGGGAAAAGGTTTGTACTTCGGCATTAAAAAAGCAACTGGATACACAGATTCGGGAACACAGAACTTATTTTATCGGTTGCAGAGATTTCGATGCGCTGATGTCGCAACTATAAAGTAGAATTTCATTTGACTTGTCTGATATTTTATATTAGCTTTGTAACAAAAGAGCATTTCCATGATGAAAAACTATACAATCGCTGTAGCGGGTACGGGCTATGTAGGTCTGTCTATCGCTACGTTGCTGGCGCAGCATCACCGGGTGGTGGCTGTGGACGTGATTCCTGAAAAGGTGGAGAAGATCAACAACCGTATCAGCCCGATTCAGGATGAGTATATCGAGAAGTATCTGGCGGAAAAGGAACTGAACCTGACGGCTACGCTCGACGGGGCTTCGGCTTACCGGGAGGCGGACTTTGTGGTGATTGCGGCTCCTACGAACTACGATCCGGTGAAGAATTATTTCGATACGTCGCACGTGGAGGAGGTGATCGACCTGGTGCTGGAGGTGAATCCGGATGCGGTGATGGTGATAAAGAGTACCATCCCTGTGGGTTACTGCCGGAGTCTGTATGTGAAGTATGCGGAGAAGTTCCGTACCTCTCCTGCCCTGGCGGGAAAGAAGTTCAACCTGCTGTTCTCGCCGGAGTTTCTGCGTGAGAGCAAGGCGCTGTACGACAATCTTTATCCGAGCCGCATCATCGTGGGATTCCCGAAACTGATAGCGGGACTGGATGAGGAGAACAGAGCCATCAAGGAAATCGCAGGTGAGCAGCTGGAGGAAAAAGCGCACGAGTTTGCGGCATTGCTTCAGGAAGGGGCTATCAAGCCGGACGTGGACACGCTGTTCATGGGTATGAAGGAGGCGGAAGCGGTGAAGCTGTTTGCCAATACGTATCTGGCGCTGCGTGTGTCGTACTTCAACGAGCTGGATACGTATGCGGAGGTGAAGGGACTGGATACGCAGGCTATCATCCAGGGTATCTGTCTGGATCCGCGCATCGGCTCGCATTATAACAATCCGTCGTTCGGCTACGGGGGCTACTGTCTGCCTAAGGATACGAAGCAGCTGCTGGCGAACTATCAGGATGTGCCGGAGAATCTGATTCAGGCGATTGTGGAGAGCAACCGCACGCGCAAGGATTTCATTGCCGACAGGGTGCTGCACAAGGCGGGATATTATGATTACTACAACCGGGGCAGCTATAATCCGGCGGAGGAAAAGGAATGTGTCATCGGGGTGTACCGCCTCACGATGAAATCGAACAGCGACAACTTCCGCCAGAGTTCCATTCAGGGTGTGATGAAGCGCATCAAGGCGAAGGGAGCTACGATTATCATCTACGAACCGACGCTGGAGGATGGCAGTACGTTCTTCGGATCGAAGGTGGTGAACAGACTGGAGGATTTCAAGGCGCAGGCGCAGGCTATCATCGCCAACCGCTATGATGCGTGTCTGGACGATGTGAAGGAGAAGGTATATACGCGTGATATTTTCCGCAGGGACTGATAAAAAACAAAACAGAACGGTATAAATGAAAAGATATTGTCAGACGTTGGATCTCTACGACGACAAGGAGTTGATAGAGGCTTACGTGGCAGAGCATGCGCACGTATGGGAGGAAGTGAAAGCGGGCATCCGTGAAGTGGGTATCGTGGATATGCAGATTTATATTTACGGCAACCACCTGTTTATGATTATGGATACGACGGACGAGTTTGATATGGAACGTGACTATGCCCGACTTGCTACACTGCCTCGTCAGGCGGAATGGGAGGAGCATATGTCCAAGTACCAGAAGGTGCTGCCGGGACAGTCTTCTCAGGAGAAATGGAAGCTGATGGAACGGATTTTCAAGCTTTGAAAATCCGGACATACTGATAGAGAAAATGAATGGTCGTATCAACACTCAAGAACAGAGCCTGATACGACCATCATATACGGGTATCTCCGCGGCTGTCGGTGCAGGTGGGAGTACACGGCGTGGGCTATCTGCCGCGCAACCACCGTCCGTATTACAGCATCCAGCCGCACATGTCGGTGAAGTATTTTCCGGGAGAGGACTACACAGTCATTTCATGCGGGCGGCACACTCGCGGCACACGCCCTTTACCATGTAGTTGATGCTGTGCAGACGGAAGCCTTCGGGCAGGTCGACAACGGGAATGTGGATGGACGGAAAGCAGAAGGTACGGTGACAGACTTCGCAGTAGAAATGCGTGTGCATGTCGTCGACGGTACAAGTGTCTTCGTCGGGACAGACCTCGTACTTCAGTGAGCCGCTGCCGTCTTCGATGTCGTGTACCACGTGGTGCGCCAGGAAATGATTCAGCGTACGGAAGATGGTGGAGCGGTCGACAGTGCCCAGCAGTGTTTCAAGCTCGATGAGTGACAGGGCACACGGGGATTCGAGCATGGCTTTCAGCACAAGGATGCGTACGGCTGTAGGTTTTACTCCTTTCTTTTCGAGTCTGACGGCATAAATTTCATTTGTTTCCATGATGTTTTTATTGTTTTCTGCTGTTCCGTTGACGCAAAGATAGGCATCTTTTATTGCAACCCGGTTGCATCGAGCTGTCCGGAATAATGAATGGGCTGCCTGTTGCGCATGGTGACATGAATGTTTGCCGAACCGTCGTCGTACAAGTCGACCGAGAACCTGAAGTTGTCTTCGCTGGTCGTAGCCTCGAACGTTATCCGGTAGCGGTCTTTCTTGAGCTTGCTGGAGTAGTTTTCTACGGGAGCCTTGAAGCGCAACCCCTCTCCTCCTCCATAGGGTATCTGATAGGCCCTGCCGTAGTAAGGCAGATAGACATCGACAGAGTCTTTCTTCATCTGCAATCCGTAGGGTGTAGTCAGCGGAATGCTTCTGCCGCTCATAGGATATGCCATGCTTGCCTCCAGCTTGAATGTGCGGCCGTTGACCTGTTCGCTGACATAGGTCTTGAGAGCCTCTTTCTTTTCCTCACGGGTCTGTGCACCCGATGTACCTGCCACCAGCAGGAACAGTACAGCAACGATAAGATATCGGAATATTTTCATAAGTTTCTCCTTTCTGATTGGTTGACCGATGCAAGATAAACAAAAAAATCTGTTATTCATTCTCTATGCCGGAGAATGAATAACAGATTTAATTAAAATTCAGTTATTTATAATTATCGAACCTGAATAACCAGATAGCGTGATACGCTCCAGAACTGGTTAGGGTTAGTAATCTTCAAAGTAAGCTGTCCCTTGTCGTCCTTAGCAAGTTCGTACGAACCGGCAGGATGAGTAGTCAGCAGTGTAGCACGCTTAGAGTACAACTTGATTTCTTTATCCTTACGGATATCGATTTCTGTAAAGTAGTCTTTATTGAACTCATTGTCTTTCAGCACATCACCACGGTTCAGAATCTTCTGATCTTTCAGTTCCGACTTCGTACCGAATACATACCATGCAGTATTGAGAGCCTTATCCTGAGCAGCAACGGTCTTTGTCTTAGCCTCGTTTTCGGCAGTCAGCTGATCGACGTTCTTGTTCAGATCGGAAACAGCCTCATCGAGTTCGGCGATACGGATATTCTTCGAAGCCAGTTCAGCCTGAAGGGTTTCAATCTGGCGTTGTTTTTCTTCCAGCTGGGCAGTCAGGTTCTTGATAGCCTTTTTAAGCTGTGCCGACTGGTAGTTGCTGTTCTTAAGCTGTTCTTCCAGTTTGGCAATCTGTTCACGGTTTGATTTCAGTTTTTCGCTGATAAAGCGGATATCTTCCTTGATCTTGTCGGCGCTCGATTTGTTTTCGATAGCATCGCCGGTAAGATCCACACGGTTTTCAGCTTCATTGATTTCGCGGAAGCCTTCCTGAATTTCATTGAATGCTCCCATTATTTCATCCAGTTCGGCATCGCGGTTAGACAATTCGATCATCAGCGAGTCGTTCTGAAGTTTCAACGCATCTTTATTCTGGCCTGCATTGTTACAAGAAGCAAGCACGGCCGCAGCACATAATGAAAATAAAACAACTTTCTTCATAGTTTTTTATCTGTTTAGAATTTATAACTTCAATCTTCTTTTCCTGCCAGTATAATGACAATTTCTCCTCTCGGCTCGGTAGCCGTGAAGTGTGCAATGACTTCCTGCAAGGTTCCCCGCACGCTTTCCTCGTGTATCTTGGATATCTCACGGCAGACAGAAACCTGACGTTCGGGACCGAATATCTCGGCAAACTGGGTAAGCGTTTTCACCAGCCGGTAGGGTGACTCGTAGAAAATCATCGTGCGCGTTTCTTCCACCAGACCGTTCAGACGGGTCATGCGTCCTTTCTTCTGAGGCAGGAAGCCTTCGAAGCAGAAACGTTCGTCGGGCAGTCCTGAAGCCACCAGCGCCGGAACGAAAGCCGTAGCTCCCGGAAGGCACTGTACCTCGATATCGTTTTTCACACATTCGCGTACCACCAGGAAGCCGGGATCGGATATGCCCGGAGTTCCCGCATCGGAAACCAGTGCAATGGTTTCGCCTGCCTTCAACCGGTTGATAATCCCCTCTACCGTCTTATGCTCATTGAACTTATGATAAGACTGCATCGCATTCTTGATTTCGAAATGTTTCAGCAAAATGCCCGACGTGCGTGTATCTTCCGCCAGAATCAGGTCGGCTTCCTTCAAGATACGGATGGCACGAAAGGTCATATCTTCCAAATTACCCACAGGAGTAGGAACAACATATAATCTTCCCATACAATATTTCAACTGTTAATATAGCAAAGATAGAAAGTTTTTAATCTCACTAGTTAATTTCATTCAATATTTAACAGTTGTTGTGTATAAAATAGCCGAAAAATGAAATTTCAGATAGAAGATAAGGCAAATTAACGACACAAATTGTATTTTTGCACCAAATTTTTGAACCAATGGTTGTTTTTTCAGAAGATCATACACATGAAACGTGCCGCAGAGGAAGAATAGAAGTTGTCTGCGGTTCGATGTTTTCGGGCAAGACAGAAGAACTGATCCGCCGCCTGAAGCGTGCTACCTTTGCCCGCCAGCGGGTAGAAATATTCAAGCCGGCCATCGATACACGCTACTCGGAAGCGGAAGTGGTTTCGCACGACAACAATTCGATTCCTTCTACTCCGGTAGACTCGTCGGCAAGCATCCTGCTGTTCAGCTCGGAAATCGATGTAGTGGGCATAGACGAAGCGCAATTCTTCGACGACGGACTGGTGAACGTATGCAACGAACTTGCCGACAGAGGGGTGAGAGTAATCATTGCCGGACTGGACATGGACTTTAAAGGTGTACCTTTCGGTCCGATGCCTGCCCTGTGTGCCATCGCCGACGAGGTGACCAAGGTACATGCCATCTGCGTGAAATGCGGAGATCTGGCCTACGTATCACACCGTACCGTAGCCAACGACAAACGGGTGTTGCTGGGAGAAAAGGAAGAATACGAGCCTCTGTGCAGATGTTGTTACCGGAAAGCGGTAGAAGAGGAAAAAAAGGCTCAGGCAAGTCATTCGTAAAGATCCGGCCGGCCAGAATGGAACGGCAGACCGGCACTCAAGAATAAATAAGGAGATAAAAAGCGGCTGCCGGCATGTAAAAAATCAGGCTGTCCGAATGTAAGAGCTCCGGCAGGAACGGGAATCTACAAGATTTCAGGAAAACCGGTTTGCAAAGGCTTATTTTTTTCGAAAGCAAAATACGCTATAAATCAGCAAGATAAAAACGCAAAGGAAAATTTATTTGAAAAAACTTGCCAAAACATTTGGCAGTTTCACTCAGAACACCTACCTTTGCACTCGCAATCAGAAAATGAATGCAACACAGGTTTGATTCGCTAGCTCAGCAGGTAGAGCACAACACTTTTAATGTTGGGGTCCTGGGTTCGAGCCCCAGGCGGATCACTTAGGAGAAATGAAAATACTCCGACAAACTAAGACAAAGCTCTTTAAACCAGTGGTTTAAGGAGCTTTTTTCTTACTCGCCTACGACAGAAAAAAGACCTCAAAAAGCGGGTCAGTAGAAATTTAGTGGGGATTATTTTTTATACTCGTAAAGTATTGCTTACTTCGCATTATGAAAAACGATTATTTGAACATGCTAGCCAGCCTCGTGTTGCCGGCTCAGATATTAGATTACTTTCTTATCTCTGGAGTTGAACAAACCTCTCAAGAGATTCATATTAGTCTGGATGAAAAGATGAATTCCAAGTTAAGCAATGACGAACATTTTGAATCCAAAGGTTTTATGGAAGCTGTTAATGTGACAGACTTTCCCATACGGGACCATAAGGTAATCCTCAAGATCAGACGTCGTCGTTGGACGGACTTGCGCACAGGTAAAAGTTTCAGTATTCCCATCGACCTCGATGTTGTAGCCAAGGGAACCAGATACTCCAAAGAATTTGGGGCTTTTTTAAAAGAAACGTATGGAGACATCCCCAGTGACCTGCCGTACGCTTGAGGAATTCTATCATATAGATGGTCATACATTTGAAAAACAGTACAAGGAGGTCCTCAGCGGATATCGTAATTGGGAACAGTTATCCCATGCCGGTGAATGGATGCTGTTTCCGGAAAATATGGGACCGTATCTGGCGATTGACGAGACCTCACTCTCCAACGGTGAACTTTACACCTTTGTAACCAACCGTGATGCCTGTACGAGAGAGTGCTCCCTGGTAGCTGTCGTGGCAGGAACTAAATCAGAGGA
>OGNR01000019.1_pt1 | contig 96170 bp, 149 predicted proteins | sample 1573501 | NCBI WGS metagenome assembly OGNR01 (sample SAMEA2581918, study PRJEB24529) | metagenome | biome: Human gut stool | place: China | collected 2011 | reverse complement strand
ATAAACCAGTATCTAATGCTACACAGGAATTAGTAGATAATACTAAGAAAGAGCTAGAAGAAAAGATTAATAACTCAGGAAACGACTTACAAGATAACATTGATAAGATTGACGAGAGAGTTACTAATATTGAAGATTCTATTGCTCAGCCTGGTGGTTTAGCTACTCTTGATGATGCCGGAAAAGTACCTCTAGAACAATTGCCAAGTTTAGTAGATGATGTAATTGAAGTAGACTCTTTCGAACATCTACCTGAAGCTGGAGAAGTTGGAAAAATCTATGTTACTAAGGATACTAATCTTCTTTATCGTTGGACAGGGGTTAAATATGTAGAAGTATCAGAATCTCTCCACTTAGGTGAAACGGCTGATACTGCTTATGCGGGAGATAAAGGCAAGGAGACAACTGATAAGGTTAATTCTCATATCTCAGACTTCAATAATCCGCATAAAGTTACAGCCGAACAAGTAGGCTTAGGTAATGTTGATAATACTTCTGATATCAATAAACCTGTTTCTACCGCACAACAAGAAGCTTTAGATGCAGTTAAGACCGAACTTGAGGAGAAAATTAATAACTCTGGTAGTGATCTTCAAGGTAATATTGATAAGATTGACGAGAGAGTTACTAATATCGAAAACTCAGTAGGTGCTCCTGATGGTATAGCTACACTTGATTCCGAAGGTAAATTAGAAGTTTCACAGATCCCTAACGAAGCTCTGAATGTTATCGAAGGTAAGTATATGACTGAAACTCAATTTACTGATTCTGAAGGTGTAGAGTTTATTCCAAGACATAATACTATTTATATTGATAGTATCGGTGGTTCGAATAAACTTTATCGCTGGGATGGATTCAAGTATGTAGAAGTATCAGATTCAGATAATGTTACAGAAGCTATTGACAATCACATCAAAGATTTCAATAATCCACATAAAGTAACAGCCGAACAAATTGGGCTTGGAAACGTAGATAATACAGCCGATATTGATAAGCCAATATCTACTGCTGTTCAAGAAGCTTTAGATACTGTAAACACTAAAGTAACTGAACACACTGAGAATAAAGAAAATCCTCATGGTGTTACAGCAGAACAAATTGGCTTAGGAAATGTAGATAATACTTCTGATGCTGATAAACCTATATCTAATGCTACACAGAATGCTTTGAATAGTAAGTTTAATGCTTCTGACGGTAATGCTTTAAAGTAGACAATAGAAAATATGCCTAATCTTGTAGTTACTGAAGGAAGGTTATCGCATAAAAATGACAGGATATCACTTAGTTTAATACAACAAGATCTTAAAGACTAGGCTAATACGGATTCAATTCTGTTAACATTTAATCCTGCAACTGATAGTACAGCTGGTATTATTCTTCCTTCAGATAAGACCAAAATAGATAAAATAATTACTAATGGTAATGGTACTAAATACTTATCTGATAATGGTACTTATAAAGAAGTAAGTGGAGGATCTGGTAGTTCTGACATAAATATAATAGAATTACAAGATATTAGAGATATTATTAATATTGTAAATCATGAAAAAGATGCAGCTTCTAATGATATAAGTTCAGTTTTTGGTGGATCTGTTAACTTTAGAGCTATAGTTGACGATATAATAAAAACACATACTAGATATTTTTTTCATGTTAAAGATACTCCAGATACTAACTATATACAGTTATCAGGAGTAAATACTTGGAAGAATTTAGATAGCACTCAATATGAACTACACTTTATTTATAACTATTATATTTCAGATGGTAATCAGAGAATTTGTAGAAGGGTGAGTGTAATTGATAGCAATAATACCAATAGTAATTTATTTATTGTAGAAAATGTAAATGACATGTATGTTCTATCTAAAGATAGAGATAGACGTAAAATGGTATCTTTAGTAGGAGAAGGCTTTGATGAAAGTCATTGGTATCCTGTATCATTTAGAGCAGACCCAAATGCCATTGTGCCTCCTTGTAACTTAATAATTTGGAATAGCCTTAATAATGATTCTGCGGGAATAAGCCCTAAACCATCTTGGGCTACAAATAATGGAGGTTTTGTATTGCATGTTGATATGGCAATTATTGGAAGTGGTTATGGTCAATATGCTTATGCTAAAAATAAATTAAATAATTATGATGGAGAATGGGGAGGAGAAACAGCAGTTGGAGAGATGCGACAAACTACATAGACTTCCACATTCTATATATATTTAAGAGGTGGAGCTAATTATTTTTATACTAGTGACTATGCAGAATTAAAAATGACTGCACATTCCTCTGAAGTATCAGATGGGTATAATACGTATTCTATAAAAGATACGCAAGGAGATATAAAAGATTTCTTTACATATGTTGAAAATGATCTATTCGCAGAAGTTAAGAATCTACAAATAGTACATGATAATGAATTTAATTTTGCAAACAATAGTATTGGAAATTACGTATGGATTAACTATAGATCTAGATATGATACTGTAACTTCAGCTAAAGCAGTATATGTAGGTAATGGTCAAGCTGGTGCAGATGGAGCATATGGTGCTGTACATGCATCTGGATTCTTTAAAGAATCTGATATTAGATTAAAGTCTGATATAGCTCCTTTAAGGCATACGTTAGATCAAATATGTAACATACCTACTGTAGAGTTCAATATGCACGATAAACATCAAATAGGTACTATTGCATAGGATTTAGAGAATAACTTTGCAGAAGTAGTTAATACTGATAGCGATGGCATGAAATCTGTAGATTATTGTATGTTAGGAGTAGTAGCTATTGAAGGTATTAAGTTACTTAAGTAGGAAGTAGAAGATTTAAAGAAACAAATAGAGGAGTTGAAGAATGGAAAATAAGGCTATTCAAATTGAACCTAAGGCTGCTACAAAAATGTAGAGTTGGACAAATATTTATGATAGAGTGCCATCTCAATATAGACAATATGTAAGTTATCCTACTACAACTATGAAAGAATGTCCTTCTAAATCAGAGATAAGAGATAAGTTTCCTGAATCTACTACTAGTTCTAATGAATTAGCTGATTACAGTTCTATTACCTTAAATTTCTCTGAAAGATAGGAATTAAGTGCTGATTCATTAGCTGAAAACTGGTTATATAATGGAACTTAGCAAAGAGATATTCAACTTAGGTATGGTTCTACTATTCTTTGTAACAATCGTGTTATTCATTAGAATATAAATGATTATACAAGTGGTTATACTTATAAAAAGTCAGGATAGAACCAGAGCTTATTTGAAGTACTAGCTTTAGATAAAGGTTTACTACGAGTAAGACCTTTGTCTAGTAATGGCACTAATATGATGAGAACTTGCACAGTAGCTGTAACTGCTATGGGTAAAACTACATATATATATCTTTCACAGGATGCTAGTCCTTTATAGCCAACAACTTCTACTTCAACAAATTAAACTAAACTATATTATGGAATCTACAAACGAATTAATTACAAAGGCAGAAGCCAATGCAGAAGGGTTTAGTATTGAATCTACTAATGAATGTATGACAAAAGCTGAGTTTGTTGCTAATCTGCCAACCCCCCCCCATTTCTCATATGACTTTCCATTGGGAAATAAAAGGAGCATTGTAATAATAAATGGTAGCATTGCATCTAAAACTATGCAGATAAATGATGATACAGTAGTACTTAATCCTAAAGATGTATGGACAAAATCTTATTATGACACTACTCCAATAGATGTAATTACACAAACAAATTTAGAATTCAGAATGATTCATTCAGAAGATAATTCTAAAAACAATAATTCACAATGGGTTTTTCCTGATGAAAATTTAAATGCACAAGCTGGAAACTGTTTACTAACTGTCTCACAAACACATGAACTTTATCTAGTATCAGTATTTTATATTACACAGTAAACAATAGAAATAATGAAATATTTTACAATTGAGGAAATGACAAAGTCATCTACAGCAAAAGCTAACGGTATAGACAATACTCCTTCAGAGGAAGGGGTATTAAAGCTATAGAAGCTAATAGAGGCTGTTTTAGACCCTTTAAGGGAATGGTATGGTAAACCTATCAAAGTTAACTCAGGGTATCGCTGTGAGGCTTTAAATAAGGCTGTAGGTAGTAAAGCTAAGAAGAGTTAGCACCTATACGGCGAAGCAGCTGATATTACTGTAGGTAGTAAGACAGAGAATGAGAAATTATTCAACTATATTAAAGATAATCTTCCATTTGATCAGTTAATTAATGAATCAAACTTCTCTTGGGTACATGTATCATATAGAGAAGGGAGATTACGTAAACAGGTACTAGCACTATGAAAACGATCCTATATCAGCCTTTATTTATAAATCCTTAGGCATACTTTGTATTTCCTCAGAAGTAGCTAACTTTGCAGGTACTATTAAATTTACAAATGTGGTATAATGAAGAATTCTATAAAGAATAATATATTTGGTGCAGTAGTATATTTCACTACTGCATTATTACTTAATAGTAGTACATCATTGCTAATGCTATTTGTTAAAGAGAATAGTGATAGATGTCATTACTATAATGGTAAATGGAATAAAAAAGACTTAGCAATTGGAATTTCATCTATTGTATTGGGGTCTATTGCTAAATATTTTATAACTTTAATTTAATAAAACTTATGATAAAACAAGAGAACCCTAACTTCGTAGCATCTTTTTATGCTCCCAATCCTATGGAAGTAACTTATTGGATTGACTTATCTACTGATGCTAATGGTAATGTAATTAAAAGTTATACAGGCAATGACTGGTTACCGGTTAATTACTTTACTAATACTGACTAGAGTGTAGAAATAAAGAAACTGAAATAGGAAATTGCAGATGAGGTAAATAGAGCTAAACAGGCTGAACAGAAGTTAACCAATGACCTAAACGGTAAAGCAAACAAGTCTACTACATTGGCAGGTTATGGTATTAATGATGCTTATACTAAATTAGAAACAGATGCTAAGGCTATCGAAATAGCACAAGCCGAATGTGCCAGATTAGTTGCCTCTGCTCCTGAAACTTTAAATACATTAGATGAAATAGCAGCTGCATTAGGTGACGATCCTAACTTTGCTACTACTATAACTAATCAATTAGGTACTAAAGCAAATAAGTCTGATGTATATACTAAAAGTGAAGCAAATAATAAGATAAATACTGCTGTAGCTAATAAAGTAACTTCTACAGATGTTACTCAGATTAAAATAGTAGATGAAATACCTGAAATAGGTAGTTAGACTCCTGGTATATTGTATATTAAACTTTCAGCTTAATTATGGGACAAGTTGGTTTAAATAATTTAACATTCCAAGAAGTTGCAGTTAATGGGAAATCCGTTCAAGAGATGTGGTTGAACGGATCCCAAATTTATTCAGCTGGTGACTTATGGTATGGAGTAAGATTTTCAAGTAGTAGCCCAGATGGTGTTAGAACTGGTAATATGGCTTATCATAAGACATTGCCTGTACAGTCACAATTCAGAGGTTGTGGTATGTCTAATGGTTCCATAGTTGGTTACTTAAAATCTGATGATTGGACTAAGTATGAAAATAATACTAATGTTGACTTTAATGCAGTAGATATAATGGTTGAATTACCAGATGCTTACTATACTGTAGTAGAACACGGAGATTACGATTGGGAAATTAGAATGTCAACATATGCTATTCCCGGTTATACCAAATTCAATAAGCAATATGTAAGTGCATATGAAGCTTACTCTGATGGTACTACTCTATTTAGTAGAAAAGGTCAAACACCTACAGTAAATAAGAACAGAGACGCTTTTCTTAAAGAAGCTAGAAAGAATAGAAATAATCACTATGCGATGTATACTTACAATATACATAAGTTTATTACTTGGTGTTTTGTAGTTGAATATGCTACTCTAAATAGTCAAAAAGCAATTAATAATGTATTAACCGCTGAAGGTTATCATCAAGGTGGTCTTGGTAGTGGTATTGTTACTGGTGTTAAAAAAGTAAATGGTAAAGATGTTTATTCTTTTGTACCTTGTGGAACTACCGATAGCTTGTTTAATGGTTCAGGTGAAGTAACTTATAATTACACTAATACTGATGCTGAAGGTGCAGAAACTCAAGCTAGTACTAAAGCAAACAGATACAGAGGAATAGAAAATCCTTTTGGTCATGTATGGAAGAATTGTTGTGATGTAATATTATATGGTACTGATAATAAAGTTTATATTACTAACAACATCGAAAACTTTGGAAATGACAAATCGTTATTTGTAGATAGCGGTTTAACTTCATACCCAACGACTGGACAATGGGTCAAAAAGATAAATAACAACGCTGCTGCTGATTTATTCTGTCAAGAAGGAGGTGGTGGTAGTACTACTTATTTCTGTGATCATTATCGGACAAACGCTAATGATTATGATAGAACTTTACTGTTGGGGGCTGACGCTAGCTATGGTTCTCATGCAGGGTTGTTCACTCTGAATTCTAACCTTGGTCTTGGCGATGCCTATGGTGTTGTGGGTACTCGTTTGGTATATATACCATAATTAATTATAATTTTATTTTATAGGTTGTCGTTCTAGCATTAACCAAAAGTTAGATAGGAGCTAACACTAGCAATAGTTCTAATGCAGAGTTATTCAATCTGAATTCTAACAATGGTCTTAGCAATGCCAATGGTAATGTGAGTACACTGAAGCATAATTACCAAATATTATCAGTGATTATTGTAGTTTTATTAGAGGAACGAGACCTTACCTCTTGGTAGAAAATGTCTTATTTAAAAAGCGTGTTGGTAACAATAGTGAAGACTCGCTGGGATGCTTCAGATATGAAAAGATACAATAATTTATTTGACAAAATAGTTTCATTAGATAACTTATATCTAGCAGATAAGAAAGCTAGAAGAAATAAAAGTCATAGAAAAGACATTATTGAGTTTGATAAAAACAAAGATGAGTTACTATTACAGTTATAGAAGTAGCTTATCGAAGGAGAGTATGTTACTTCTGAGTATCATACTTTTATTATTAAAGAGCCTAAAGAACGTGTAATATTTAAATTGCCTTATTATCCAGACAGAATAGTTCATCATGCTATTATGAACATATTAGAACCAATATGGTGTTCTATATTTATTAATAATACTTACAGTTGTATTAAGAAAAGAGGAATTCACAAAGCTTTAAAAGATGTTAAACTGGCCTTAAAGGATAAATAGAATACAATTTATTGCCTTAAATTAGATATTAGAAAGTTCTATCCAAGCATAGATCATGATATTCTAAAGTAGATAATAATAAAGAAGATTAAAGATACTAAACTATTAGACTTATTAGACAGTATTATAGATTCAGTAGAAGGTGTTCCTATTGGAAATTATTTATCTTAGTTTTTTGCTAATTTGTATCTTACTTACTTTGATCATTGGATAAAAGAAGTTAAACATATAAAGTACTATTTTAGGTATGCCGACGATATAGTAATATTACATGGCGATAAAGATTACTTACGTAATTTACTACAAGAGATAAAAGATTACGTTAGTACACTCAAACTGTAGGTAAAAGATAATTATTAGATATTTAAAGTAGAAGACAGAAGTATATCTTTCGTAGGATATAAAATATATCATAATCACTCTCTTATTAGAAAGAATATAAAACAAAAGATGTGTAGAAAAGCAGCTAAATTGAATAAATTAAAGTATATTACTATGTTAGAATATAAATAGCAAACCTGTAGTCATATAGGTTGGATGAAGCATTGTAATGGCATTAACTTATTAAAAAGATAATTAAATATCCGTAGTTGCTACAGTACGCAAGGTAGAAGTAAGAAGCGCTATTAGTTAGTAATACAGTTTATTTTAAATCAGTAACCTATACTGAAACTATACGTTTTAATAATAAATCTCAAACAAATTATCAGTCCTAGCAGATTTTCCCCCTTTTTAAATCTGCTAGGACTTTTTTGATTACATTATCAGACTTTTAGCTATGAATTATTATCAGATAGGAGAACAAACAATGTCTATATTTAAGAACATGTTTAGCAGTGCTGAAAAAGTTACAGTAAGTGCTATAGGTGGTCTATTGTCTTTATATTCTCCAGTATATGTTCCAATATTAGCTTTAGCTGGTATTATAATAGTAGATTCATTATACGAATGTAAAGCTAATAAGAAATAGAGTAAGTACCGTAATGTAATAGGACAATCTAGAAGATTATATTCCAAAATATTTTATAAGCTAAGAGATTCTATAGTAGCTATATGCGGAGCATTTACTATTGAAACTTTTATTATAACGTCTGTATCAATACCAGCTGTAGAGTTTGTAGCAGGTGCTATTGCTCTAGTAGAGTTTTTCCAATTACTTGAGAATTTAGGTAAGATTCATCCAAATTGGAAAATATGGGGTATACTCCAGAAAATAATTAAGAAAAAAGGGGAATAGATTTTAGATGTCAGTTTAGATAAAGAATTTTCATATGATACCAATAATACTAAACATAATTAATTGGTGCAGTAAGAATTTCAAAGTAGTCGCAGTAGGTTTAATCAGTTTACTTATTGCGACTATTTTTATTTAGCACAATTAGTTATAGGAGAAAAACGCAGAGTTAAATAGAGCTACTTCTAATGTTAGAGCTTACTAGAATTTAGTATCTAATAATTAGGAACATAATAGAACTTTATAGCTTACTATAGAAGAATTAAACCATAGTAATGATAGTTTATTATTATAGTTGAAATAGACTCAGAAAGAACTTAAAATCAAAGACAAGAATCTAACCGACGCTAGTGTAATCAATACTGAGATTAAAGATTCTGTGAAGACGGTAATCAAAAAAGAAGCTATAGACTTTGAAGAAGAACTAAAGCTTAATCCATTAACAACTATCATAGTTAGAAGAAAGGACTCAATCCTTACAGCCAAAATAGATTTAAAGAATCAATAGACTATTCTTATATACAAGAAGAAAGAGTATAAGAATTTCTATAAAAACAGCTGGGTTAGATTCTGGCACTTTGATTGGAAGAAAATAGAAACAAAAGAATATCAAATAGTTAATACCAATCCACTTATCAAAGTAACAGGTACAAGAATAGTAGAAGTACCTAAGTAAATAATATATTCAATAATTATTAATCAATAATAATATGCATAGAATATTTCGTGTAAAAGCTTATGAGATGGAACACGGACCTCATTTCAATGAGGAACACGCTCGTAAAGCTGTAATGAAGATGGAAAATGAGGATGGTACTCGTGGACAACATTGGTCATTAGAGGAAACTTCTGCTCTAGCTAGTCAGTATGGTATATCACTTAGTGGTAAATTCAACCGTTACGATTGGTATGTAGCATTGAATATGGTATACTCTGATTATTACAAAGTACTGCTCAACATTACCGGATCTAATAATGTTAAACATTACGTAGAATTTGCTAAAGCTTGGCTGAATGACAAAGACATTGACGAAGGTAAAATGTGGTATTATTATCAATACGTAATGTGTGACAAGATTAGAGAAGCCGAAATGGAATGCTACGAAGAAGAACTTGAAAAACATGAAGTAAATGAAGAATCTTACGGAATGTTTAGACGTGGTTCTAGAGGTGGTAGAAGTAGAGGTGGTATGAGAGTATACAGATCATATCCTTTGTATCGTGAAGAAGATACAGAAGATTACGATAGAGAGGTAATTATGTTTTATCCTTTCTTAAACTATTTTAATAGAAATAGAGTACGCACTGTAGATAATTATGGTATTCCTGTATTAAGGACGAACTATGTTACTACAGACACAACCAGTACTTCTGTAACGTACGGATTATGTCCTAGAATATGGAGATAGTTACCTTGTCAAGGATTATTTATACTTCATGTAACTTCTACTCCTGCTAGTACCGCTACTGCTACAGATTTAGTATTTTTAGATCCGTGTGCGTTTAATAATAGAATGATAGACAATACTGCTACTGTTATTACTTCTACTGGAGCTAAAGCTTTATTGAATGGTTCTGGAACACAAATGACTAATAATGAAATATTAACTGGAAATAGATATTTGATTTATTATAATAAGTGTGACGGTATATTCCAAGTAATAAATCATATTGTTACACCTGCAACTCCCGCAGCTTAATAATAACTAAGGGCTCAATTAAGAGCCCTTAAAATCTTATGCTTATGTTATTCAATCAATTAAATATAGGTGATAAAGTATATATAATAGAAGTAATAGGTACTTTCAAGAAGACAACCGAATATAATGAAGGTTAGGTTACTTAGGTAAGCAATGTGTATGAAGAACCATTACCGCCTGGTTAGTTTCCTATGCCTAATCAATAGCGTAAAAAACTAGTGGATATAACTATTCAATGTAATGGAGAATCTAAAAAGTTTACTATACCTGAAAATAAATCAACTATAACAGACAGCTCTTTAGGTTTAACTATATCTACAAATAAATAGGAAATAATAAGTATAGTACGCAGTCAGTATAATACTTATAAATAGAGAAAAGAAGCTATAGCAAAGTGTGATGAAGAAATGTCTAAGTGTCAATAGCTATTAGATAAGTTAGAGGTAACCAATGATACAGACAAAGAAGATTCAAAAATAACAGAGCTTCAAAAAGAAATAAACGAATTAAAGAATATCATAAGGAAAGCAAATCAAATGGTTCCTCAACCTATGAAAGAGATGTTACCATAGGATATGAAAGATGCAATGAATAAGGTTGGTCAATAAGATCAACCTTTTTTTATTTTAAGGCTGTGTAAGAAGAGCTATTAGTTATTTAAAGGGATTGTAAGGGTGAGCATATAAAATGCAGCTACGGGCTTTAAAATGCGTTTTAGTCTGTATTAACGTTAATATTTAATAAAATGAGTCTTAATAATCTTATTGATAATATTTTATAGATTGTTCGTAATAATAATATAGCAGAATCAGAACATATTTCAAGACATTAGATTGAATTATGGATTCACTATTATAGAGCAATGCTTATAAAGTAGGCTATTGATAAAGGTTACGATGTTGATGAAGCGTATGTCACTACATTAGAACCTATTCATCTAGACAGAGTACAAATAGTTCCTGGTAAGTTTGTATTCGTTGGTGAGAAAGAATTACCTACTTTAATCAATTTCAGATATAAACCAGGAGTAATAGCTGTACGGGATATGTTTGGTAACCTAATATAGTTAGGTAGTTATACTAAAGCTAAATTGTAGAAGTATAGAAAAGCTACATGTAAAGACTATATTGCTTGGGTTAAGAACAATAAGATATATGTCGAAGGAGATTCTAATCAGTTAGAGTACATAAGTATAGATGTAATACTTTAGGATCCTACTAAAGATATACCCTGTTATAACCCAGATGATGAGTACCCAGTTCCATCGGCTATGGTACCTATTATTGTATAGATGATATTAGAGAAAGAATTAAGAGTTATGGTAGCTTCACCTAGTGATGTTACTAATGATTCTAAGGACGATAATCAGAATAGATATAGTAATAAATGAGAGAAAGAGTAAAATATAAAAGAAAGAGCTATACTATTGCTGATTTCTATATTAATTATAAGAATCAAATAGATACTAATACTTAGTATGATGTTGACTTAAAAACATATAAGGCAATAGTAACAGATTATTTTAAGTATATTAGAGATGAAATAATGTAGAACTGTAAGGAAGTAAAATTACCTTGCAGATTAGGTACACTACAGATAATAAAACATTAGCCAAAGGAATTCTCAGGTAAGAGTTTGAGATGGGATTGGAAAGCTACTAAAGAAACAGGTAAACCTGTATATTTACTAAATGATCATAGTGGTTATTTCAAGTACAGATTTCACTGGTGTAAGAAGAATTGTCTGTTAACTAACAAAAGTAAATATCAATTTATAGCTTCAAGGGAAAATAAGCGCACGCTAGCTTCTATAATTTTCGCGAAGCTCAAAGATTATAGAGAATTATGATAAATAATAGAATGATTAGCTCCAAAACAGTTCTAGCAAAGGTTATTTCAGACCTAGATTTAAAGGAAGAAGAAATTAAAATATCTGATATCCGAGAATGGATATGTGAGGGTTTACTTAAGATTGGAGCTATACAACAGTATGAACACAAGGTATCTATACTACCTGTTAAATGTCATTAGGCTTCCTTACCGTGTGATTTATATAAACTTGGTTAGGTAGCATTTTCGTTTTGTAATAGTGGTGGTTGGTTACCTATGAGAAAAGCTACATCTAGTTTTGGAGTATACCACGACAAATGTATTGACAAACCGTGCATGCTTATACCAGATGCTGGCTTAATACCTTTAGTAAAGAACTTATTTAATTTAGTATCTGATAGAGAAGCTTTGGATAAGCTTAATTCAGATTCTAATATGCGTGATACTTTAAGTGCTTTAGTAAACCAATATACTGTAGCTAGTCCATCTAATAGGTATGTAAATGGTAAGTTTGCTCATACCGATGGTACAATGTACAGCGCAGATTTATAGTATATGACTAAACCTGGCTATATTATGACTAATATACCTACTGGTTTTATTAAAATAGAATATTATGCTATATTTACGGATGAAGAAGGTATGCCTATGATACCAGATATGGAATCCTATAAAGAAGCATTATTGTGGTATGTTACATTAAAATTAATGTATCCGAGAAAGCTAAAGGGACAAATATCCCAATAGGATTACTTAGAAATGAAGACTAGTTGGAACTATTATAGAAAGTAGGCTTATGCTGAAGCTATGTTACCTGGAGTAGATGAATTGGAAAGTATTAAAAACACTTACCATAAGCTTTATCCAGAATTTAATGACCATGATACTTTCTTTAGTACTACGGGTGAAGAACAAATACTTTATAATTAGAATAGATTATGATTAGTAATACAGCTCAAATAAATACATTTTATGGTGGTATGAATATGGACAGTGATGCAGCTATATTGCCGAATAATCAATATAGATATGGTCAAGATGTTCGTATAATTACTGATGATTCTAGTACTAGTGGTGTTCTTTAGAGTGTAGAAGGCGCTAAGAAATATAATTACGGCATTAAAGGTACAGAAGAAATAATAGGTACAGCTACTATAAATGATATTGCAGTAATTGTTACTAAGTTAGTTGACGGTTATAATAAAATATATCGTATAGAGAATTTTGATTCTCCTAATTTAATTAGTACTATTGTATTATAGGGTAAATTAAAACTATGTGAAAAAGCTGATTCAAATCAGTTAAGTATAGTATTAAATTACGAAACACAGTCCAATATTAAAGCTTACTTTACTGATGGAAACTCATCTATTAAAGTAATCAACATTATGAGTGATAAGTATATAAAGTACCCTAATGTCGATAATCCTTTAGTAGATGCAGATGGTAATATACTTAATCCTGATAGTATTGATATAATACCTAATGCAATATTACCACCATTTGAAGTTACAGATATTGTGTCTGGTAACTTTCAAGCTGGTATGGTACAGTATTGTTATAGACTGTATAATAAACACTCTCAATAGACTTCATTATCTAGTTTGAGTAATTTAGTACATTTAGATGCTTCTGAAATTAATTCTCCATTAATAAATCACGAAGGGTCTTAGAAAGGCTCTTATACAGGTAAAGGATGTACAGTAAGAGCAAAACTTAGCACTAAAGATTTCAATAGATGTACTATAGTACGTATCTTCTATGAAGATAACAACTCTATTCCTACTTATTCTGTAATAGATGATATTGAAATAGATACGAATTTAGATTACATAAGTTATACTGATACTGGTAGTAGTGCATTAAGCACTATGACATAGGAAGAATTTAATGCGTTTACTAGCTATTCTTTTATATGTAACAGTATTACTTCTCTATAGAACAGACTATTTGCGTCTAATGTTACAGAAACGTCTTGGATACCAATGATATATGATAACGATGATCTAGTAGAATACGATGCAAGAGTATATAGAGCTAATGCTAACAATTATGTTAGGTTAGAAACTGCTAATCCTGATGACTATGAATATTTCTCAATTACAGATTACGATGCTATGAGGAAAATTCCAAGACATCATGATTGCATTAACCCTTATAATGCGGCTAGATCTAGCTTTGGGCAGCCTATAGAATATGTATATGGAGAAGGAAATAAACTTGGAGGTAATGGGCTAAATATATCATATAGTTTTATTAATACAGAATTAAATGAAACTTATTCTCCTCTTACTGACGCAGGATTGGCAAATAATGTGGGACTTGATGTTAGCGGTTTTACTACAAATTCTATGCCTATTTATGAATTAAATGGAAGTAAAATATATGATAGACCTATAACTTCTGCTTATAGACAAAGAAATTATGCTGATCCTATTATAGCTTCGTTGTTTAAAAGTTATCAACGAGATGAAGTATATCGCTTTGGTATCGTATTTTACAATAGTAAATTTATAGCTTCTCCAGTGTTATGGATAGGAGATATTAGAATGCCTAATTTAGTCACAGCCCCTCTTCTTACACAATATGGTAGTTACTGGTACTCAAAACCTATAGGCATTAAATTTACGGTAAAGAACTTTCCTATTGATGCGGTATCTTATGAAATAGTAAGATGTGATAGAACAGAAAAAGATAGGACCATTGTATCACAAGGAGTTATCACTCCAATACATAATTATAAAATTGTTGAAACAAGCGATACTGGAGAAATAGGCAGAGGAGAAAGTAATAAAGACACTAATGAGTATAGGCCAATGCCATTTTTACATACTAAACGTAGAGGGTTGGTAATAGAAAGATCTGGAGCAGGCAAGGTTGGAAAAATAATTGATAGTGAAGATATAACTGATAATTATTGGAGGTTTATATCACCTGAAGTATGTTTTAATGGAGAAAAGACTGAAGCTCTATTTAAAGACAATATATATCTTAGATAGGAAGCAGTTCTTATATCTGATTTCAGTAAACAAGATACAGATTAGCAAGGTACAAATGTGCAAAACTGGGTAGCTATGAATAACTCAGCTTAGCGTTTACCAGAAGGAACATCTCATGTAACTAATAGAGCAAAAACTAAAGTATATAATTCTGGTAATAATCCGTCAGCTTCAGCATCACAAGTATTTGCAATTCACAATGATGACTGGTACTGTGCTTATATATAGAAATTCTACTTTCGAGTAAATTCTAAATTTATAGGAAAGGAACAAAGCATAGTAGATGCAAAACTTCCAGCTATAATACCATATAATGCTGTACTAAACGGTGGAGTAAAACCTTATAAAGCTAGTATAGGTAACATTACTTATTCTAATTGGACTGCTAGTAATTTTTATGAGGGCGGAGATAATATAGATGTAATTACTTATGGCCCCGCTGGCCCATGTCTTATATTATAGGTATCAGATGATGATATACTTTCAATCCAACCTATTTCATTTTATCGTGATGAACATGCTAATGATAATTGCCCATTAATTGTAGTTAATGCAAAAAAACCATTAATACCATATAACGGTAATACTTATTCAGCTAGAACTAGTTCTACATATATACCTATAGGGTCATATGGCGATAAGAATAATCCTGTAGTATATGCTTTTGGGGGAGATACTTATATTGGGATTCTAGATTATCCGTCTCAAATGATATTCCAAAGAAATGAAGCTTCTGGTAGTGATTCTTGGTCTGAACGAAAACGTTATTTCGGAGCGTATATTCCATTAGAAAGCACTATCAATTTGAAATTATCCATGGGGCAAATGACTAATAGAACATATAATGGTGCTTCAAATAATGTAGATGCATATTTGCAAATAGAACCTGTTCAATTAGGTACATATCATTCGCAAAGTAAACCTTATTATTTATATAATGATGCATACTCTGCATAGCCTGATGGAAAAATATTTAGTACTAGAGGATTATATGATGAAGCAAATGTAAAATCAGCTAATCGGGTATATGTTTCACAAGCTAAAACTACAAATGAGAATATAGATAATTGGTCTATATTTAAACCTGCTGATTTTATAGATGTAGATTATTAGTATGGAGAGATAACTAATATAAAAGGTATATTCAATAAACTATACTTCTGGTAGAATAATGCATTTGGTATACTATCTGTAAATGAAAGATCACTAATACAAGATAACAATGTAGGACAACTAGTATTAGGTACTGGTGGAGTATTGGATAGATACGATTATTTGAGTACTCTAAATGGTACTAATGTAGTTAATGATAGAAGTATTGTTAACTCTAGTAATAGCATATATTGGTACGATTCTAATAAGAATGAAATATGTAAATCTACAGGAAGTGGAATAAGTATAATATCAAAAGATTGTAACGTGCAGTCTTATATGAATAACATGTATAATCAAAAGACTAAAGGAGCTAATTCATTGTATGATAAGAAATATGATGAAGTATGGTTCAGACTGTATAATAAGTCTTTGATATATAATGAAAAATTAAACGCATTTACATCTTTATATACATTTGATCCAGATTTTACGTTACCTCTTACAGATAAAATTGTAACAACTAAGAATAATGAGTTCTATATCATTAATTCATTAGATATAGAAGGATTTGGTGATACTAGTAAAGACATTAGATTAAAGATAGTAGTAAACAAAGATCCTCAGTATACTAAAGTATTTGATAATATTCAGTTATAGGGAGACTTTATAGATCCAAATAATAAAATACTAACCAATGATATTCTTGATAGTATTAAATTAACTACTAAACACTAGGTAGCTAATAAAGACGGTTAGGATTTAGTATTTGACTATCGTGAAGATACTTATAGATTACCAGTTCCAAGACAGGATTCATTTGAAGAGGATGATAATATGTCATTCCCTGCTAGAATGAGAGGTAAATATATGATATGTGATTATAAATTTAAATCAGATAAGGATTATTCTTTTTAGATGCCTTAGATAACAACTACTTATAGATATTCTAGAATTTAATATGAAAAAGAATACAAAGAAAAGAAAGATATAGATTCCTGCTGCGTAGTTTGGTTTGCCGGTATCTTTAAGTAATATGTAGGAATTACAATCATCAATAGCTAGGGGGACTGCTCCAAATAACCCTAACAATCTTATGATTAAGAATAATCCTGCTAATACAAATATAGGAAATATATCAGAAATAGCTTAGGCAATACCTGGAGCCATAAATACATTGGCAAGTCCTTTCTAGACTTCTACTGCTACTACTGGTGGAGAGGCTACTATGCAATCTCTTACTGGTATAGCGGAAGGTGCAGGATCTGGAGCACAACTTGGTATGACTATAGGTGGACCTGTAGGTGGTTTAGTAGGTGGTATTGCTGGTGCAGCAGTTGGTCTTATTGGTAAGAAAGGTAAAGCAGCAGAAATGACTTCATTTACTGATTTTGATGAAGGTACTTTAGGTACTGGTTTAAGAGGAGCTTTTAGAAATAAGAAACTAAGAAGACGTAGAGCTGCTATAAGATTGAATGCATTTCAAAATAGAGAAGCTGTAGCTGGCACAGAAAGATTAGCTAATGAGTTTAATGAAGATAATACGGAGTTTGATACTGATGTATTTGAATACGGAGGTAAAGTTCCGTCATCATTGGCTTATGTAGATGATGGAGAACTAATACAGACTCCAGATGGTACAGTAAGTAAAGTACCAGAACAAGGACGACCTACAGATAGTAATTTAGTAAACTTACCTGAAGGAAGTAGAATATTAAGTAATACTTTGAAAGTACCAGGTACAAATAAAACCTTTGCAGAATTAGGTGATAAAGTAATGACTAGAAAGAAAAGTAAAGGAAAAGACATGTATGCTTAGAATGCAGATATGCTTAATGAGATGAATAACAAACTGATGCATGACAAATTATTTGCTATGCAAGAAAGTATTAAAGCTAAGAAAGGCATTAAGAATAAAACTAAAGAACTAGAAAGTTTTGCTAGAGGTGGTGACAATACTCCAGCTGGTTATAATGCCGCTGGTTTTATGATGGATCCTAGATTTGCTGGTGAAATCAGTATGGGTGTCAGTGCCCCTACACCAAGAGTTAGAGATACTTGGGGTATGAAAGGTGACGTTACTGCTCCTTGGGATAATTATGGTAGAGTATCAGAAGTAGATGCTGGTAACTTGCCAGAAGTTACTATAAACGCTACTAGAAAAGCATCTCCTAAAGTAACTACTACTAACTATACTTCTAGAGTAATACCTAAAACTGCTAGAGTTACTACTCCGGAAATAATTCCTAATTTGGATACTATAGATGAAAGTTTTGATATAGATGCTACTCCAGAAGATATTAGAACTAGAACTATAACAGGTGCAACAGTACAACCTGTAATTACTACTCCACAAGAGGAACCTGTAAGATTAGAAGGGTTAAGCAGTTTGGTTAGTGGAGCTGCCTCTTTAGCTCCTATAATGTCTAATTTGTTTACTAGTAGTCCAGAAGCAGTACCTGCTAATTACAACCCGTATGCTACAGCTATTACTAACACTATGGGTAGACGTAGATACAATATTGATCCGCTACTCAGAGATATAGAAACTAATAGAAATGTAGCCAATTATGCAGCTAGCCAATAGAGAACTAATACTGGTCAAGATATGGCATTTAGATTACAAAATGCTATTGCTACTAATAAAGCTATTGCTGCTGCTAGAGCTGCTGAAAGTAATGCAAATAATCAATATAAAGCGGAATATGCCAACGCAATGAATAACTTAGGACAGCAGTGGGTTCAAGCTACTAACTTAGCATCTGAACTTAATGCTCGTAATAGAGCTACTGCTAGAAATATTCGCAGAACTGGTTTAGGTCAATTAAGTCAGTGGGCTCAAAATAGAGAATTAATGAGCAATCAAAGAAGTAGAGATAATGCTATGCTTAAATTATATGATCCGTTCTTACAAGCTGGTTTTACTTCTGCTGATATGAGTCAATTTAAGAAATGGTTAAATAAGGGAGGAAATAGATAATGACAGCTAATAGATATGATTAGGCTGCTGAAGCCCCTATATTAAACACATACGTTCCTATTAACTTTGGGGAACTATACAGAATAGGAGCTACATAGAAAGCAGCAGTAGATGAAGCAGCTAAACAATTTAGTACAGCATTACAGAAGTTTGGGGAATTTCGTTCCCCATCTGCTGTAGATACACAGAACTGGTATAATCTAACTATTAATAGAAAAGATGTACAGGATGCCATTAGTCAGATAGCTCAGAATCCCGATGCTATGAAAGATGCTTCCTTTAGAGCTAATCTACAGTCTTTAATTAATAGTACCGATTATTCATCTTTGTCCTTACTTAAGGAAAGTGCTGATAATTTAAGAGCTGGATTAGAGATGAGAGCTAAAATGGAAGCTGAAGGTAAATACAAAGAAGGATGGGATGATTCTAATATTCCTCAGTATGATACATTGAGTAACAAAAGAGTATTTAGTGACATTACTCCTGTCAGATATATGACAGCTGATGAACTATCTAATCCTTACTTTAGTAATCTCAAACCTAGTAGTTTAGGTTCAGTATGGAAAGATGGGGTTAAGTATAATAGAGCTGGCATTACATACGACACACTATATGACATAGCTAATGCTAGATTTAATGATTTAGTAAGTACACCTCAAGGGCAGAAATATTATAAAGAAGCTTTGCAAGCTACGGGTGGTAATGAAGCTGCTGCTAGAGAGGCATTTGTAGGAATGATTGCAGATTCTCAAAGAGATAGAATAGTAAACCAAGATACTGTCGATCCATTGTGGTTAATACAAGCTAAGCAGGCTGCAAGCAGAACTGGTAAAGATGAAATAATTAGACCTAATCCTACCAGATTAGACTTTTTAAATGAATCTATTACCAGAAGCGTGCAATCTAGAATTGGTTCTAGATTTGATCAATATAGAAACTATATAGAAGGATTGATAAGTAAATATCCAAATACTAAAATAGCTCAAGATGCTAAGAAAGGAGTTCAGAATATTGATAATATGATGAGCTCGTACATGCAACTTAATCAAGCTGCAATGCAGTATTCCAATGCATATAGAGCTACTGGTAATGATAATGATTTGATAGTAGCTAGAAGTGCGTCAGATGCAGCTGATAGATTACAAGCTCAAATGATAGGCTTAGCTAACAAGCATATACTTAGAGATGAATTTCAAAAGACATCTGGTTTCTCTCCTATATCAGTAAGCGGTAACAAAGAATATTCTAAACAAGGATATTTAAAAGGAGTAAATTCTGCTCTAGATATGATTAAAGGTAATGTTAGTTTACTTGAGAGTGATGATTTATTAACTGGTATAGGTGGTTCACAACAAGAAATAAAAGATGAAAATGGAACCACAAAGAATGTATATCAGTTTAATGATTCTAGAGGATTCTTATTACCAGAAACAGTATTCCAAATTGCTTCTGAAACTACCCCTAGAAAAGCAGAAAGAGTGGCTGGTTTTGGTAGAGACACAAGCTTCCCATTAAAGGAAGTACTTGAATCAGGTAATTTATCTGATGTACAGTTCTTACCTGAAGGCAAAATGGTTAAAGTAGGACCTGGAACATTTGCATTATCTGGTAAAATAAGAATACCTAAAGAAAGAATAGAACAAGCGTTAGGTACAGGTCTTTGGAGCGATAAAGGTTTAACACAAGGATTTGCAGATAACTTAGTAGCTCCGTTTGGTAGACAGAGTACTAGAACTGCATTAAAAGACTTATATAAAGCTTCAGAAGTTACAGAAGTAGTTGGAGAAGATGGTCATGAATATTTTGAGATGGATATATTCAAAGCATTACCAAGTACTAACAATGCTCCAGAATTCTGGCAAAGAGTAAATCAAAGATGGCAAGGTGGTTCACCTACAGGTATAGGTGGTACATCCCAAGCTAAAGATGAATATGGAACTTCAGCATTACAAACATTAGGAAGTATAAGATAATATGAAAAGAAAAGTATACGATACATCATTAACAGATAGTATAAGATAGAGAACAGCTTTGTACGATGCTTATTAGGCTCCAAAAGCTAACGTAGAAGAATATTTCCATACTATGGAGAACCCTCGTTATGAGGGTGCTCCTGATGATTTTGGAGTTACAGATTGGGTATCTAATGCATTTAATGATTGGAACCTTAAAAGAAACGAGGTTATTAGAGATAGTGCATTAGGTGATTATGTAATGGCAGATTAGGATTATAATACAATTCTAAATGCCAAAAACTATATCCAAGCTGTACGTGATATTAACACTATACTTCCTCAATTAAGACAAGATCCTGCTAATAAAGATTTAAAACAGTAGGTAAAGTTACTGTCTGATACTATTCTCAATAACAAAGAAGCTTACAATAACATATTAAATGATAAGTTGAATGACTCTTCTTTAAATACAAAACTGAAAACCGATTTCATTAACGGAAATTGGAATTCAGCTTTAAGTGAAATAGATCGTCAGACAACAGAACAGATAGATAAAGCTACAGGATCTTATTCAGATCCTAATACTTTATATGCTAGGAAGAGTCAAGCTTTAGTTTAGGCAGACATTGCACAGAATAATGCTGATGAGTACAACAGTAAGTTAACTTCTGACTATTATCGTAGAAAATCACAACAACCTGGTATGGATCTTACTGATATAGATACATATTTGTTTAAGATGCCAGGATTAATGGGATCATCAGCTGCTACTATTACTAACGATATACTTACTACTGGTACTACTTATGCAGCAACATCTATAGGTTCTAGTTTTGGTCCTATAGGTACAGCTATAGGTATGACCGTTGGAGCAGGCGCAGCTATAGTAGGTAATCTATTCAGTAGAGAAAGGGAATCCAAAGGAGAAGTATATAGTAACTATAAGACATCAGTACTTAATCAGATTGATAAAAGTGGTATTTCTAAACAGTTATTAAAGGATGCCAAAGCAGAAATGCAAAGAATGGGTTCTTATACTCAAGAATAGATAGATAATGATGATTACGTATACGATAAATTACTTACTAATCAAGTAAAAGTAAACAACGTTAAGTTCGATAAAATTCGTCTTAACAACTTTGAAGGTATGAAGTCTCTTTATACTGATAACATGGCTTTGTCTGCTTGGGATGCTACACAGACTATGCTGGAAGTTGTACCATTGGGTAAAATGGCTAAAAGTGTACGCGGTTTAAAAACTATAGCTGAAAAGTATGATAAAGGTAAAGGCTTCTTAAAAGGAGAATTTGCAAAGCGTATAGATGATGTAGCTAGCTTTGGTATAGATAGTGTAGATAAACTTCCTAAAATAACTAAACGTAAAGCAGTATTGGATTTAGGAGGTAGAATTCTTATATCTTCTGCTATGGAAGGTGCAGAAGAAGGCACTCAATATATGAAAGGTTAGGACTACATTGACAGACACTTTGAAGAAAATCCTAATTTGGCAAAGAGTTTTATTAAGAACATAGGATCTGGAGCAAGATCTATATTTGCAGCAATTACTCCCTGGGATTCTGTATATTCAGACGATGCAGAATTTATGGAAAACTTTAAAGGTGGGGCATTGCTTGGTGGTCTAATGACTGGTGGTATAGGTGCTGCTACTTCTTACTTACAAACTAGAGACCAATTACAAGCTGATAAATTATTATCAGCTTTATATGCTGAAAAACTAGATCAAAAGGATAGAGTAAGAAAAGACATAGTATATGCAGAAATGGCTGCAAATAATAAGTGGAATAACTTAATGCAATCATTTGATAATCTTCAATCTGCCAACATTGATGGTCTTACTCAAGAAGATATAGAGACTGAAAGAAATAATGCTAACAGAGTAAGAAACATAGCTACATCTGAGTCAGCATTAAAGTAGGCTGAAGCATTAGGTATAGAACCAAATACTGATGATTATAATATACTCATCGCTCTAAAGGATCACTATGATAAACTAGTTGAAGAAGCTGATAAAAATTCTACAACAGCAAATAATAGACTGTAGAGTATATTAAATGGAGAAGAGGTAAATAAGCAAATTGAAAGAGTAATAGCCAAACTATCTGATAGACAACGCTCGCAGATAAATGTAGAAGATATAAGAAATGCTGTATCTCTGTACTCTGAATTATCAGTTTATGATCAACTAATAAGCGACTATAAGCAAAATAGTACTAAACTTAACGAACTTGAAAAAAATACCAATTTACGTACATCTAAAGCCGATGTTATACACTTTAGAAATCTATTGAATACAGATAGAGAGTCTTTATTCAATAGCTATACTGAACTCAAAAAGGTATTAAATCAGTTTGATTTAACTGAAACTGACTTTCAAGTTCCCTCTATACATCAGGATTTAGCTGATGCTCAAGAACAAGTTATATTGACTTCTTTGGATCAAGCTAGAGCTCGTGAAGAGAACAATCTAATGTCTTCAGATGATAAGAAATCTATAATGGCTAAGATTAATAAATGGAAAGACTCTGAAGCCAAAGAAGATGATTTTGTACAAGATATAGAAGACTTATACTCTGGTAGAACACAAGAGAAGGTGGTTGAAGAAGGAGAAGAAGTTACTCCAGAACCTTTAAAACAAGAACAAGCTCCTGTTCAAGAGTAGGAAAAGCCACAGGAAGACGAAGATGTAAAGTCAGCCAGACAGAATGCTAAAGAAATTCGGAACGAATTCTTTACTACTGAAAGAGACAACCGCGGAAACAGCAAAGTAGTACTGAATACAAATAATGAATTTGGTCAAGCTTACAAGCAAGCTAGCGATGCTTTACGTGAATCATTTATATCTCAACATCCTAATGTGAAGAATTACTCTGAATATATTGCTGCTTTACAAATGGATAGAGCAGAAGGACAGGAAGCCGAAAGATGGTAGGAAATATACGATCTTAGAAATCAATTAGAAGAAGAAGTATATAACAACGGTAATTCTGATAAAGCTAAATAGTTAGTAGGTCAGTTGAAAGAAGCAATAGAAAATAAAATTGATTCTAATTTATTAAAAGAAGCTTATAATGATTTTGTTAGTTCAGGAGAGTGGAAAATATCACAGAACTTACAAAATAGAGAAAAAGCCAGAGCTGAAGAGTTGAAACTTCTCGCCCAAGAAGCTAGAGAAGAAATAGCTTAGAGAGAACAACAGAACATATAGAATAAAGAGAAAGAAGTTCAAAAGCCTATTACTGTTCCTAGTGAAACTCCCACTCCTGTATCTCCAGTTGAAGAAACCCCTAAGACAGAACCACTATCCATAGAGGACGTACCAACTCTTAGTGATATACTTGGTGGATGGCTTGGTGATGAAGCTAAGCAAGCTTTAGAAACTCCCAATTAGGTTATTAAGGAGCAACAAGTTACAGAGGATACTGAAACTGAACCCAGACAATTAGAAGAGTTAACTTATGACTCTAGATTAGATCCATATTCTCACGAATTGAACTACAGACTTACTGATTCTAAGCAGAATGAGCAAGGGCAATGGATTAGAGTACCTAAGAAATTCCAAGGTATGGAGCAGTATCTGAATAATGAAGAATTCTCTGAGGTATCTGGACAACCTGACTTTATCAAAGAAGTAACTAAGAACGGAGTACGTATAGTAGTAAGACCTTATACTAAAGGTGATGGTACTACTACAGATGCCATATATGCTTTATTTAACTACAAAGGTAAAGAATATGTGGCCAGCATTAAGACTGTAGAAGGACTGTATGCTAGAGGAAATAGAGCTTTCAATAGATTGCCATTTAATGATCAATAGCTAATTGTAAATAATCTCAGTGCTTTACGTAATAAAGTACTAGAGTTGAATAAACAAGCATAGTCTAATCCTAACTTGGAAATAGTACCTACTACCATAAGAAAAACCAATGGTAGAATTGTAAATCTTAAGAATGAAGACGGTAGCCCTAAGAATAGAAATCTTACTGAATCTTCTTGGTTAACTGTTAAAGATCCGTATGAAATTAATTCTGAAAATACTTAGATAGGTATTACTACAGGTGGTTTAGGTGGCAATGTAATTCGCTTTAAGAACCAAGTAATATCAGCTAAAGGCTTCCCTATGGGTAAACCAGTATGGATGATTAAGACTTCTAGAGATGACGGAAGTTCATCTCAAATAGGTGTAGTACTAAATTATGGTAACTTTAAAGATAAACCAGAAGTAGCTGATCTTATAATCAATTTAGTTACTTCTAAAGATCAATTCTATACGGATGCAAATGGTACAGTTACTAATATTACACCACAGAATGTACTACAGTTCTTAGTAAACTTTGGTCCTCAAACAGCTACTAACCCTAATGATACTAGACTATCTCCAGAACAAGTAAGAGCTAAAATGGCTAAGCAGTTCTATCTTACTGAAGATAATCAATTAGTAGTAGGTCAACAAGTATATAACTTAAATGATATAACTACTGTACCAGAAATTAGAGAAAGACTGAAGAATTATATAATGGATAATTTCCATTGGAATATTGATGAATCGGGTTTAAGTTCTAATTATCTAGGTGGTGATTTACAGTCCCAAGTAAAGGATCCTAAACTATATCCTTTGGCTTTATTCTTAAAGAACAATAATGTAGATAAGATCACATTAATACCGAATGTTTTAGAGTTTACTAATAAAGATTTTGGTATTACTAAAGATAGTAATGGTAATAAGTAGGTAGACTCTAGCCATCCTAATGGCATCAGTGTACTTGGTTGGTATATAAAGCAAGGTATATTACTCACAGATATAGCTGATACTTTACAAGATGCTAACATTTACGTTGACGATGTAATGTTAGTAGATAAGACAGCAGAGCGTAAAATAGAGCAATCTCAGCAAAAAATTCAGGAAGAAACTAAAAGAGGTAGTATTACTCTACCAGATGAAACAGGTAAGCAAACTACTATAGATTTGGATGAAATATTTTCTATATTAGACGGTAAGGGTAGAAAAGGCCCTAATATGGAAGTAACTGAAAAGGAAGTATCTGAATTAGCTATTAATAGCTAGAATAAAATGAATCCTGAATAGGCTAAAGAGTGGATACAATCTACTTTAGGTATTACTCCAGAAATAGTTTCTTCTGTCATAGATGTTACAGAGGCTGGTAATATTGTAGTAGGTAGAGTAACTGAAGATTCTATAAAGATCTCAGAGTAGGCTCCAGAAGGTGTTCAATATCACGAGGCATGGCACAGAGTATCTCAATTGTTAATTGATCCTAAACATAGAAACAGAATTTACAAAAAGTATAGAGATCAAGGATTAACTGATAAGCAAATTGATGAAAAATTAGCTGATCAGTTTAAAGACTTCATGCTAAACGAATCAGGCAATTACAGATTTGATACTAAAAACTGGTTCAGAAGAATATATGACTTTATTAAGTTATGGATTAGAACTGGTCAATATGGATTAGCTAAGATATATTCAGCTATTAATAGAGGTAAATACTATGGATTGAAACCAAGTGCTGAAAATGTAGCTAGATTCAGAGAAATATACAAAGGTGAAGGAGCTAACATGGAAGTATCTGGATATAAATTTAAACATATTCAGACGGTTAAGCAATTGAATGACATTATAAACAGTTTAACATATGCTTTCTTCCAAGTATCATTTACTGATGGTAAGACAATAAACTACTCTGATTTATCTAAGGAAGCTCCTAAGTTTGATAGACTTAAACTTATACTTCAGGCACAAGCTTATAAGTATCCTTCTGATGTTATCAATGAAGTAGTAGAGAAATTTGATTCTGTTATCCTACCAATGCTTACGGTTAAGCTAAAATAGTTAGGAATTAGAGCCGTAGATAGAAATGAAAATGATACTATTTCTAATATAGAAGAAGGTACAGAAGGAGTGAATATAGGGCAGCATACTGTAGAAGGTATGAATATATCTATTAGAGATAATGCTCCTGCTGAAGTTAAATTCTTCTTCCAAACTATTCCAGCATATGAAATAGGTAAAGATGGCACTCCTCAAACTAAATTCGACGAGTATACTCATTTCCCTAGTTTCGTAGATCCTAATATAGCTTGGACAAACATATTAAAAGATCTATCTGGCTGTAGAACTATATCCAACATTATAGATAAAGTACAATTCTTTGCCAAGAATGGTGACACTTTCTATCAAGCTTTATTACTTAGATTAACTACTTTAGTAAAGAACTCATTAAGTACTGATGCTAATGTAGCTACTCAAGCTGAAGCAATGCTTACTAGAATAGAGACTGTTATTACATCTGATATTAATAACTATATTACAGTAAAGATTAGTGAAGATGCTGAAACAGGATTTACTAGAATGGAACTAAAGGATAATACTATAGATGTAAAAGCAGCTAATTATCCTAGAGTATGGTCACAATACTTATTTAATAATTCTGGTATATTTAAGTACAATGAAAGTGGAGCAATTGTAGCAACAGATAATGCTAAGCAAACCTTACGTGTTATAATAGATAATTTCAACAGAATTAGAAATGCATTTACTAACAATAAAGGTTTGTTAAGAATAGGAGATAACAACATAGATTTACACGAAGCGTCTAATCAAGAGTATCTGAAAGATATTATTATTCGTATGATGAATTCTGTTGGTATAGGAATAGATAAACCTACTCTTAACAGAATGTTGCTATCTGGAGATTACGGTAATCCTAGATTAGACCAATATACTCTATTAAATTCATTCTTAGTAAACAGAATTAAATTTGGTGGTGTTCCTAGATTAGTAGAAACATTAGAGAACATTAAGAATTCTATTAATAAAGATAATACTATTAGTCCTATAAAGGTAGCAGAAGAGTCGTTACAACTTACTCAAATATGGAATACATCTGGATTTATCAAAGAAATTGCTAATTACTATGCCTATCAACACGCTACTGATAAAAGCTTAAGTAGTTATGGTCCAGATGGTAATAGTTATTATATGGTATCTCAAAATAACTTTGCTAAAGATAGACTTAATGAAATAGTAAATGATAAAGATACATTTGATAACTTAAATTCCGTAGTATATAATGGCAATTCAATAATACTTAATTCTGTAAAGAATGGTAATAAAGATCTGTCTGTTGAAACTCTTATAAACTTCAAAGATACTACTTCACAAGATGCCGGTAGAGATTACTTTGGAATTACTGATAGAGAGGACTATTTAGCTAAAATGGTAGCAGTATTTAATGATAGAATCATATTCCCTACTGTAGCAGATAAAAAGACTTATCACTTCATTAAAGGTATAAGATTACCCCATGAAAGAATAAGCTTTAATGTTACTCCGCAAGGTGCTTATATCAAATATGGAGAACAAAGTATGGACACTTTGCTTGGGTATTGCTATGATGAATTAAATCAAATAGAGCTTTGTTTAAGACAAATAGATGACGATTCAACTCATTATGATGAAAAGACTGGCTTACATTACAATGACGATGGTACTATCAATAATGATTGGTTAGAACCTTCTAGAAGAATAAAGAACTTCCATACTCCTAACAAAGTAAGTTGGAAAGATAAGAATGGTAAAAAACACTCTAAGAAGTTAGAAGGAAACGGAGCTAGATTCTTATTATTAACTGGCATTAATACATCTAAGGGATTCATTAGTTTTAATGATCCTATGAAATCAGCTAAAGAAAATCTTCAGACAGCTAAAGACTATTTTTTTAACTTATCTAAAGACACGTAGAAGGCATTTTTAAGCTCTCTAATCAATCAACGTGTTAAACAGGAGATAGCTACAGCTAAAGAATTAGGATTGATTGAAGGTAACGAAAACAACGATATATGGAGTTTGCGTAACAAACTACTTGACGATATCGAATTAAATAATAGAAAATCTTTCTATAGCCAACTTGATCCTACTAATTCTGAAGGTTATGCTATATTTGATATGCTAGCTGACTATACTATTAATAGTATAATATCAATTAATGAAGTTGAAAAACTATTTAGTGGTGCTCCTGCATATTATAAAGTAAAATATGACGAATATGGCCCTGTAGACGTGTCTATTGATAAAATCAAACGTCTTGGTTCTCTTACTTCTACTGGTTTGAATAACAGACTAGATTTCTTTAATGATCCAATTAGAGATGAATATGTAGTTGCTGAATTAAAAGACCATGAGATAATGGACAAACAGTACTATATATACGAAGGTCTATTTACTAGAGGTAACATTAAAGAAACTATTCAAGAACTAGAAGGTGAAGATGCTTGGAATGAAGTAAAAGACTTGAGTATCCAGGAAATTGAAAAAATCTATCCTGAATCAGTTAAGATAGCTAAACAAGCTGCTAAAGTGGAAGTAGAAGGTTATAAGGGTGGAATAAATGTAGCAGATGCCGCTGTATATATTAGTCCTAATATGACCAGAGATCTACTTAGAATGCGTGGTGTATGGTCTCCTGAAATAAAGAAAGCATTTGATATACTTACTAATGAAGATACAGCTAATTTATGGGATTCTGACCCTAAATTGTATGCTGAAGCTAATAAGGTTATATTAAATGCTATGAAGTACATGGCATTTGGTACTAGATTCAATGAAATACCTGGATTGGGTATACCCTACTTCAATAAGATGGCATTGTTCCCATTATTCAAGAGTATAGCTACTGGTGATATAAAGGCACTGTATGATAGAATGACAGATCCTAGTAAACCAGTAGATATGGTTCTATTTGATTCTGCTGTTAAAGCTGGTTCTAGATCTCCTATGAAGTTCTATAGAGTAGCTAAAGACAGTGAAATAGAACTAAGGGATGGACAGACTGTTCTTAGTGCTAAAGTTACCGATGAGTTAATTAATGAAGAAGGAAACACTCTAAATGATTTCAATAACTTAGTTACTTATACTCAGAAGTTTAAATACTTAAGACAACAGTTAGAAACTAATCCTCATACACATGAAGAACAGATGGCTGGTACTCAGTTTATGAAAGTAAACTTGTCTAACCTACGTATGGATGATTTATATGGCATTGAAGGCAAGTAGGTAACTGGTAGAGAAATCAAGGACACTATTATGAATGCATTGAATAAATTGTCTGATATGGGTGTTCAAGATCTGAAAGATGAATTATTCAATAAGGACGGTAGTGTTAATGTAACTAAGTTAGCTAAGATGCTAGAAGATGATGCAAGAGAATCTGATGCTAACGATAATGTATTATCTGGTCTTAAAACAGCTAATAATCAATTTATTATTCCGTTATCTTCTTTATCTGATAATAAGTGGTTGGAAAGTAGATTTATTTCTATGATCAACAAACAAGTTATTGATGTTCATATACCAGGTGGAGCCTTTATTCAAAGATCTACTTTAGGTCTAGAGGCTACTTCTACTAAAGTAATAACACCTAATATGATAAATGACGGTAGAGTGCTCAAGTCTATTAACGAAGAAGGGTCAATGGATTCAGTAGTAAGTATAAACTTATTTAAGTACTTTATACCTAATTACGATAAACTTACATTTAGAGAAGCTAGACAATGGCTTATTGACCATGAAATTATTGGTGATAAAGCTACAGCTAACGCTATTGGTTATCGTATTCCTACTCAGTCTATTGCATCTATATCTCCATTACGTTTTGTAGATGTATTCCCTGAAATAATGGGTGATACTATTATGCTTCCTGAAGACTTTACTAAGCTTACTGGTTCTGACTTCGATATTGATAAACTGTATGTAGCTAGATTTAGTTATAACAATAAAGGAGTTAAAATTACCAAAGGTAATGCTCTTAAATATGAAGACGTACGTAGCTCTATAAAGAATGAAATGCTAGATGCTTATATGAAAGTGTTACTTACTAAAGATAATACTAACTCACTTAAGTTATCTATTGATAATGCTACAGAGAATGTTAAGGAAGTACTTAGAGATATTGAAGGACCTAGTAGCTATCATCCTACTCCGTTTGAAGTGTACTCTCCTACTTATCAAGAAGCTAGAAAAGCCGAATATACTGGTGGTAAAGCAGGTATTGGGCCTTTTGCATTGAATAATGCTCATCATATCCTTACTCAGCTTACTAAACTTAGTATGGTTAGAAATGAGTTCACTAGTACTCTAGATATATGGAATATAGGTGGAATATACGATACTCCTGTAGCAGGTATGAAAAAAGGTGGTAGAATACTTGACTGGCTATCTGCTATGATTAACGGTTTCGTAGATATTGCCAAAGACCCATATATTGTAAGATTGAATGTTAATTCATGGACATACAACATGGTTTCTTTCTTATTACGTACTGGTAAAGGTAAGTAGACATTCTACTTTGTTGCTCAGCCTATTCTTAAAGAGATGGCAGAAGCTGTAATAAAGACTAAAGGTAAGTATGGTATAGATAGAACTAAGACTCCTACTCAGTTGGAAAATGAAGCAATTGAATCAGTACTTGATAAATATGATCCTACTAAGAAATATAGGAAAAAATATGAATTTATAAATGGTAATGAAAATTCAAGAGCTAACGAATATCGAGACTTGTTTAGTACATATCAGAAAGAAAATGGTGAATATACATCTAGAACAAGAGAGTTACTCAAGCTAAATAAAGAAGAGATAAGTAACTTTAATGAAGAATAGGTTCGTATATATTATGCTTGGAAAGCATTAAAACCATACGCTGATTCATTAGCTAATTTGGTTAAGTATTCTAAAGTAGATACTAAGAAAACTGGTAAAACCTTTGCAGAATAGCAGACATATTACAATGGTATGTGGGCAATGACAGAAGATTCTAACTTTGCAGATGGTGAAATTGAAAGATTCTATAAGGACACTTTTATTGCTAAGAAAACTGAAAACAGTATTCCATTTGGTACTTCTATCTTTAAAAATCTGTTACTTAGAAATACTGACACTTTCTTAAGTAAGAAAGACATAATGCTATCATTACTTGGTAGAAAGAATAATGCTGATTCTAAACTGTTAAATGCTCTTATTTCAGGAATGGAAGCTCAGATTAAGAGTGGATTTTTCAATCAGTTCATATATCAGAATGGTATAGACATTAATGGTATGTTTACTGGGAAAATGTCAATGGCTAAACGTATTAATAATTTTAAACATGAAATATTGAAAGGTAATCCTAAATTGAGTAGATTCTTAAACAATGATGGCACTATTAACAATGATTTCATAAATTATTTGATACCCAATATAGATTATAATGGATTAGATTTCATTGATACTTCATCATTATTGGATTCTGATCAGTCACAAGCTAACAATCTGATAAATTACTGGAGAGAGTTATTAGAAGATCCAGAGCCTAAAGTAAGTCAATTATTTAAGGATTTAGTAGTATATGCATTTATTACATCTGGAGATAATCCTACTATGAATTCATTCTTCCAATATGTTCCTAATAGTTATAAAATGTCAATAGGTTATACAGATTATATTCAAACTAAATTAGATGAACTATCTAATGGAGTTGATCAATCTATAGTAAGAGATGATTTATTCTTAAATAATTGGTAGAATGACAAACTAGTAAAACCAGTAGACTTATATAACAAGAAAGGAGCTAAATTATATTCTATATCGTTAAATGATTAGTCTGTGGTTCCTAATATTATAATGGGAGAAAGACAGGATAAAACAGATAAACCTGCGATTAGACCTAGCAATTGGTTATCAATGACTTATGTTAATGCTAAGGGCAAACTAATAGAAGGCAAATTCCCTATATTCTATCCTTATATTAAAATAAATGATGGTTTAGGTCATACTCCAGCTAATTATCACGTGTATTCTCTCATAGGTTATAAACAAGCTGTTGATCCAGATACTAAACGTTTGAACTATATACCTATTTATGGGTTGGTATCTAAGAAAGGATACAAATATAGAGGCCACACTGTAGTAGAATACGGTAAGGAATCTCAATTTGACTTTAATAGAGAAAACGTATGGGATTATACAGAAGCTTTACAGAATCAAGAAGCATTAGCTGACATGTCTGATGAGTATAGTAAGCCTAACTGGTAGAACTCTGATATTCATTTGATTACTGATCTTCCGCCCTATTAGAATATGAATTATGCTAAAGAGCAATAGGATATGGTGTTTGAATGGGAGCAAGACGATAAAGATGAAAGTGAACAAGGAGTAGTACTTAGTGAAGCTGATGAAAGTAAAGACAGCGATTCTAAAAACATTCTTTAGTTAGAGGCTGATCTTTTGTATAAAATGAAGGAATACTTAACTGAATTAAGCAAGGATAATACAGATTTAGCTGCTAGAAAAACTTATAAAGGTTTCATAACACAGTTAAAAGATAATCAAATTTTTGTATTTGGCTCTAATACACAAGGAAGACACGGTAAAGGTGCAGCATTAATAGCTAGAAATAAATTTGGAGCAATTTATGGCTAGGCAGAAGGTCCTCAAGGGCAATCATACGCTATAATAACAAAAGATTTAACTAAATCTATACATCCGTCTAGAACTAAAGAATAGATAACATAGCAGATACACGATTTGTACGAATATGCAAGAAATAACCCTGATAAAGAATTTCTTGTTGCATACTCTGGCACAGGAACTAACTTGAATGCTTACTCTAATAAAGAAATGGCCGACATGTTCTCTAGTGAAGTTATACCAAATAATATTATGTTTGAAGATGAATTTAACTCTTTATTAAATGAACGGAATTGGGTAGATGCCAAAATAGAAGAATTTACTCAATTATTACGTAAAGAAAATCCAACTACTCCAGAAGAAGTGGAAGGTTTGATTAACAAATTTATATGTAATTTATAATATGAATAAATATTGTCCAAATAAAAATCTTCCTGAATGGAAGGAGTTAGTAGAGGTAGTAGGTGAAAATAAAGCCTACTACCTTTGGGATTAGAATAAAGGCAATGGATTAGATAAAGCTCCTAATGGAGAGGATTCTAAGCTGTTTTCAGATCTTTTAAGCTAGTTTGATAATAATCGTGAACAAGCCATTAAAGCAAAGGCAGAAACCTTTACAGAAGCTTTTAAAACACAATTATCAGATGAATTATCTAAACAAGTAGATGAAAATGGTGAGCTGTTAATTGAAGCTTACAATAAAAGAAATGAAGTTAAACAGGATACTTCTAATACTTTATTGGAATAGTTAGGAGAATTTGCAGATACTGTAGATGTAGTAAACTTCTTTATTAATCACGATGAAGTAAAGCCTCAAACTAAAGAACTTCTTAAGAAATTAAATAAAGTCAATAGACCCTTTATTATACGTAAAGGCTATAAAAAAGGAGTTAGAGCTGAAGCCGGAGCTGCTTTATATTTATATTCAGATATAATTAAATCTTCATCTGTATAGTTAAATGCTGAGGATGTTGCCCACGAAATGTTACATATTTATTTACGCAAAGAATATGAAACTAATGAGCAATTTAAAGAATTACTTGACGAATTACAAATTGAATATAGAAAGAAATTAGGAAGTGTGTTCTATGGTTTAGGTAAAGATTAGTAGAGCGATGAGTTTTTAAATGAAGTACTATCAAACACATCATTTCGCGCTCATTTAAAATTAACTGATAAAAGTAAATTCTAGAGACTGTGGATATTTATAAAAGGTATAATAAATAGACTAATTAACGGTAAAAAAATTATTGTTTATTCTAATTTACCTGAAAATATATCTAATTTACAAGATTATGCCATGTCCTTGCTTGATAAAGTTAATCAAGGAGAAATAAGTATATATCCAATTGATTATTTCAATGAAGAGCATAGTGGCAAAACATTTAGCAAATTAGATAATAATCAACAGAAATAGATAGATAAACTATATGATAAGATACAGAAAGGATTAAAAGACAGATTAAATGCGATTAAGCATTATAATGTGAAGAATCCTAAAGTATGGAATCAAATATCTACAGTAATATCTCAATTATCTAGGTCTGAAACAGAACAAGGAATACTACAGTTTGTTCAACATGTCAATGATACTATAGGAGATAGTATAAAGTTCTTATCTAAGCCAATAGAAGAGATTAATGCTAAACAAATTAGATAGTTGTCTAATGACTACTTAGGATTCTACAAACCTCTTATTGATCAAATTCAATATTCTGTAGATACTACTGATATATTTAAAGAATTACCTGACTATACTACTATAAAGTAGAATATAGCGGATATAGTATAGCAATTAACAGTAATTAATAATAGATTTACTAATATTCTTAAAGAGAAAGGTTATCAATTCTTACAAGAATATTTACAATCTAGAGCTGTACCACAAGATTATATAGATAAGACTATAGCTTGGCTTGATGATCCAAAACATGATACTAGTATATTTATGAATTGGTTTGGAATGGCCACCAATAGTGATAATATGGTGTTACAGACTATAGCTAACATGCTCTAGAATACTGTAAATAAAACAGATAGAGATACTTTAGAAGTAGGTACTGAGCTAGTAAAATAGCTGAATGTAGCTAAAGAAAAATACGGTAACGATGTACAGAAATTGTTATATGAAAAATATGATGACGGTACTTATACTGGTTTAAGAGTATCTCCCATTAATAAAGGTCAATTTAAGAGAGATCAGAAAGAATACTTGAGTAATCTAGCCAGTAAGCTTAATATCCAGAAAGATGAGCATGATCAATACGTAATGCCTGATGATGAAGATACTCAAAGAAAATGGTTTGAAGGAGTTAACAAATTTTATTCTGAAAAAGCTAATAGAAAGTATAAATCTGAATATTATACTACTAGGAATAGAATGCTTTCTATGAAAACTAGAGATGCTATAAATGAAATCAACAATTACATTAATACTATAGTAGATCCAATTACAGTAGATGGAGTAGAATATGTTAATCTTTTAACTGAATCAGAATATAACGCTTTACTTAGTCTACGTAAATAGAAACAGTTATTATCTAATAGATATAATCTTGACGGTAGTATAAAAACAGGAGATGATTTAATTATAGCTAATGAATTATCTGCTTTCAATGAAGTAGTACAGCAACATGTAAAATATAAGACTGATAAAGAAAGCTATAACAGAGATAGAGCAAAAATAGTAGCTAAATATGGCGAAGGATCAGCTCAATTAGCTTTGTGGGAATCAAGAAATCTAAGAAAGCAATATAATCAATAGTTCTATGACGATCTAGATAGTTTGGGCAAAGTAGAACAAACTGAGGAATATAAAGAAGCTATTAAAAAGCGTAGAGAATTTCAATAGTTATTTAAAGATCCTCGTACTGGTAAAATTGATTCAAATTTGATGTCTGATTCTGAAAAAGAATCGCTATTAAAGCTTGATAATGATATAGCCAGATTATATACTTGGGCTGAAACAAATATGACTGATAAAAAATTCAGTGATATAGCAGAAGTAGTTCCAACTGAATAGTATTATAAAGATAGTGAAAACGCTAGATAGTCTGGTACAGAGGCATATAATGACTGGTTTAATAAGAATCATTATGAAGACGGTAGAGGTAAGATGCATCCTGCTTCTTATTATACAGAATTAAAACCTAAAGATGAGTTATTAGAAAAGTATACAGAATACGTTCCTATGAGTAAATACTCTACTTTAGATCAACAGTCAGATTGGTTTAATAAAGATTGGGATCCAGCTGGTCCTGCTATATAGCCTAATAAGAAGTATTATGACAATAGTAAAGCCTATAAGGAAGTAATGGATAAACCTGAATTAAAGAAGCTTTACGATAGCCTATCTGATACTATGAAAAAGGCTAACGAGTATATATCTTTCTTAACATTTAGTGATGAAGATAAAATGCCTTAGATACCAGCTAGATTTATGTAGGTACTAGGTAGAAAGGATAATGTACTTAATGCTTTAAAGTATGTATTTGATGATATAGCTGTAACTAGAGTAGATGATACTGATTATGTAGAAGACTTTACTACAATGCCTAATGGAGATCCTATCAAAGTAATACCTACAAGATTTATAAATATGTTAGATGATACTAATGAGATATCTACTGATGCCGTTGCTTCAGTAATAGCTTACTACAATATGGCTACTAATTATAATAACATGGTAGAACAATAGGATGACGTTGAGCTTTTACTTAATCTTCTAAAGAACATATAGATTAGAACTAAGAAGGAACTAAAAACATCTGGTTCAGCTAATGTATACAAACAAGCTTAGTTATTAGTTGATAGAATAATGTATGGTAGAAATAAAACTCCAATTACTATAAATGTATTAGACAAAGAAATCAATTTAGGTAAGATATTAGATATAATAAGAGGCTTTGTTACTAAAGTAAACCTATCAGGCAACTTGTGGTCTATTGGTACTTCTTTCTTTACTGATGCTACCTATACTACTTTAGAAGCTAAAATGGGTAGATTCTTTGATACCAATGACCTTAAATTCGCTTCTAGTGAATTTGCTAGACAATTACCTGATATAATGGCTAATATAGGTAATCCTATTCCCAAAGGTAAATTAGCTTACTTATTACAGTTAAATCAAGTAGTAAAAGACAATAGAGAAATATTTGATAGATTAGACTAGAGTTAGGTATTGAGAGCTATAAATCAGAACTTCTGGTTTGCTGGTTACAATCAATCAGATTATACTGTTAAGAGTCACACAGTAATAAGTATATATCATAGTTATAGATTTGTAGAAGGGGAAGGATTTATGACTAAACAACAATATATTAACAAATTTAACTCAGATAGTACTAAATTTGAACAACTATCTACAACTTTATATGATGTATTTACTGAAGACAAAGACGGTAATATAAAAGTATAGAGTAAATATAAATAGTTCGTTACAGATAAATTATAGAATGAAGTAAGAAATAGAATTAATATACTTACTTAGAGAATTGATGGTACTTTAAGAGAAATAGATAAAGCGGCAGTACATGCTAATTCTATAGCTTCTTATATTGTTCTACATCGTAACTTTATGATATCTGCACTACATGATAGATTTAAAAGGAAACAATTTAATCTTGATTTAGGAGTAGAAGAAGAAGGTTATTATCGTTCTACTAGTAAGTTCTTAAAGAATGTTATAGGCCAAAGACATTTTGCTATAGCTTAGCTATTAGCTGACTATAATAATTTAAAAGATTATGAATAGTATGCAGTCAGAAGAGTATTAAATGAATTAGTACTAATTGCTGCTTCTACTACTGTCGCTCTTGCTATAGCTACTATTGTAGATGGAGATGATGAGTATGACACTTGGTTGAACTAGTCTATTACTTATCTTGCAATGCGTTCTGCATTTGAATTTAGAACTATGTATAATCCATTTGAATTTATTTCATTAATTAAGTCTCCTACAGCAGCTTTCAATTGGTTTGATAATGCATCTAGCTTTATTAATCTAATTAACCCTGCATCTTATGTAGGTGATAGAACTCCATTTACTATTATAGATAGAGGACCATATGAAGGGCTACCTGTTATACTTAAGAATATAATTAAAGTTACTCCATTCAAGAGTATAATGGAAGCAACAGATCCGAAAGCAAAAAGAAATTATCTATAGAATTAGTTAATGAACTTCTAAAAGTTTCTATCTAAATTATCAATTCGTTAGATACAATGTAAAAAAAGAAGGCTGAGTAAATTAATACTCAGCCTATTTTGTTATGAGAGTTTATCACACTCTTCATAACTATAATAATCTTCTTCAGGTAATTCAGCACTTATAGTATCACCAAACCTATAAGTACTTAGAAATAATCGTTGTGCTAATTCTGGAACAGGCACGTTTGTCCAAAATCTGTTTATTTCTAATGCAGCTTCTACATTGTATGTTTTACCTGTAGATTGAAGATTATTAATATCTTTTTTATACTTAGGATTACTTAAACAATAAATAGTATAATGCTTATTATTTATAGTAATATATCTAGTATTATATAAAGAATCTAATTTCTTAAACTTTCTAAACCGTTCTATAGATTCTTTAGTATTTATGCTACTATCGTATACAAGAAAGACCTTTTCTTCTAAAAAAGGTCTGTTCTTATCTGTAGTATATGCATTTATATAACCGCTTTCTACAGTTAAATCATTCCATGTAAGATTATCATCTAATAATGGAACTATATATATACTAACATCATTCAAGTTCTTCAGTACCATTTCCTTCGTAATAACTGCGAGTATGCTCCCAATTATTAGTCTGGTAATGATATGAAAGTTCTGATAATGCACTGATAATAGTATCTTTACGAGAGTCTAACTCTGTTTCATTAAACATGTTAAATACTCTTACTTCATAATTACCATTTGTCTGTATAGCTATAATGTATGCTTCACAATCATAATCTGAAATATCAATATCTTGATCTTTCATATACCATGTAATAGCTAACAAATAGTAAGCAATCTGTCTATAATAATCAAATTCTTCTACAGAATGTTTAAAGTTATAGACATCTGATGTTGTTTTTAAGTCAATTAGAATAATTTTCTTATTGACATGATCAAATATGCATCTATCAAGTAATGACTTACAAGGTGCATACCAGGTCTTATTTTCATCCATTTTAAGACTATCTGTCTTAATAGGAAATGTCCAGTTAATATGAAACTCATTATGAGATTCTACTCCTGGAGTGTTTGTTAGTAATTCATTTGCTTTCTTATGTTTCTCAATGTTAGACTTAATTGTCTTTAACATATTAAGATCTGCAAATGAAATTGCTTTTTTATTATTTTTTAAAGACTTTGACTTAATATATTCATCATATCTTAATGCAAAATCCTTAGCAATAGATAATTTAGCATCTTCAGATAATTTATTACTATAAGCCTTGTTATAAGAATCTAATAATAATTTATCATTATCTTCTAATGGATTAGTATCTTTAAATATAGAATACCAATCACAGAAATCTTTTTGCTGTTTTACTTTAGGTACTTCATATTCGAGTATTGCATAATCATTCCAGAATTCATCTGGTTGGAGTATATACTCATGTATCATAGTACCTTTTTCTAACTGCGGTAACTTTAATCCTTCTTCCTTACCATCGAGCATATTACGGAAGTATAAAGGACCTTTTTTTAGAAACCAACCTATAGAAGAATTTGATATTCTCGTGTTATCTTCATAATACGGTTTATCAATTATCATTGTTCTTCTTCGTTTTCTTCTTCTGTTTTATGTTTAATTGTTTCAACTAAGAGATTAAAAAGTAAATCTTCTCTAGATTTATCTGATTTTTTCTCTAAATCAAAATCAATAGTTACTATCTTAAGCCTCTCTCTTATGTTATAACTATCGGTTAAAATACTACAGTTATATTGATTAAGATGGCCGTATGATATACCATTATGCCAATGCCCAAAGAAATGATGCTTATATTTACCAAAACAGTAATGTTCAAGCTTTTCATTATAGTTTGGATTTTCGTGAGTAATAAGTATATCACAATCAGGTATATTTTCATATGGACATACATACTCATCATATTCATGCTGAGTATCTTCAAATGCCCATGTTTGCCAGTGTATAGGAGCTATCCATGGAGTTCCATAAAATTTTACTCCTTCATATTCATATAACTCATCAATAAGAAATACCACCTTATCATTAGTAAGTAAAGATATTTTATCCTTAAACTCCTGTAAAGTAGTATCTTTTATTAATCCGTCATATAATTGTTCAATATAAATGTCATGATTTCCTGGTACTACAAATATCTTTTTACACGATAGCTTATCAGCCCATGTAATAAAAGCAGTACTCCACCATGCATCTGATTCATCAGAACTACGTTGAACGAGTAAATCTACTACATCACCAGCAATACATAATACGTCACATTCTGGTACAGAAGGTAATATACCATGTAAATCACTAATTGCACATATTTTCATAATGCAAACTTATTGTTAATTTGTATATTAATACTGCACAAAAAATTAACATTCTTTTAAATGTTTTATTAACTCGTCTACTTGTTTCTGATTATGTACTACATAGAACTTTATATTAGGTTCAAATCTATACAAATAGTAGTTAAATAGCTTTTCACGTAAAGGCCATGCTTCGTTAGGATAACCTTTACATTCAATAATAAACTTATTTCCTACAAAGTCAGGTAAATAAGTCATTGGCCTATATTTCTTTTCTCCAAAAGTAAAAGCTGGAAGAAGTTCATATCTATGCTGTTCATAATCTGCATTGATTTTAGCTTCTTTCAGCTTTTTATATGTGTATGTTTCAAGTTTACTTCTAAACTTTATTCCGTCATATATATTAGGAGTTGCGTTGCGTACTTTTCCCTATTTCTTCTTTTGCTTCATAAATACATTCTCCAAAGGTTTCTATAATATCATCATCTAATTGTAGTAGCATGTTAGTTAGTTTACATGTTCCTACTGTAATCATAGCTACAATTATAGTAGCTAATATAAATGGAATGCAAATTAGATTTGATATAACTTTTCTAAAACCTTTCCAAAATGTTTTTAGTTTATCTTTTAATGTTTTCATAAAGCCAATTTTTAATAGTTTCAAAATCATTTGCTTTTATAGCATCTGATACGTCCTTCGCTTTGAACTTTTTGTGGATTAAAAGCCCTTCTAAGCCTGTTTTAAGGCTCATTTTGCGAAGATATTTTACGCCAGCTTCGTCCCTATCGAACAGTATAATAATACGTTTAAAACGCTTTTTAAGCTGTTCTAATACCTTATCAGGTATAAAAGTTGATTCTGACGATGGAGATATTGCGGGTATCCCCATTTCGTATAAACACATGACGTCTTTCATACTCTTTGTTATTATGAGTATATCTCCAGTTTTAGGTAACTGTTTAAACCCCTGAATATCATTCTCTGTCAGGTTATTGCGCCATTTTGTATATTTATCTGCTAAAGGTCTATAAATCTTAAAATGATTATATACCTTATAAGCATACATAGGATTAGTGTCCTTGTAAATACCCTTTACAATACCATTACACAAATAATATTTAATACTGCTTACTCCAAATTTCTTTAAAGTATTAATACTAATATTAAACTGAGACCAGTAATTGATGTCTGTTAAAGTAAAGTCTTGCCTTACTACACCAATTACTGTCTCTGTTGACGGTATGTATTGCTTAGAGCTAACGAGTTGCGTATTATTAGTAATTTTAAGCTTATTAACTATATTATTAAGTATATCTGAATAATTAGTTAAACCGGTAAGTAATGAAACAAATTTAATTACATTACCACAATCGCCTGTACCATGATCTTTAAACATTAATTGTTTAGTAGTTCTACTATAGAAACATCCAAATGATGGATTTTTATCTTTTCTAAATGGACTATTATAGATCATTCCTACTTTAAAATTACCAATATACGCTGCATATATATCATATTCTGTTACTTTAGATAATATATAATCTAGAGTAATATTCACTTCATCTTTTATGTTTGTAGTGTCGTATAGCATATGATATAGATTTTAATTTGTGGAGTATTGCAGAATCGAACTGCAATATAGGCATATTATAATAGAATAAGCTTGCTTATATTAGCTCTATTATAATAGTCAGCTATTTCTAGTTACCTTGTTTTACCATTAAACTAATACCCCTTTAAAACGTGAGTGTATGCTATTCCTATTCTATGAATTTTGATGCCTCCGTCACACCTCACATTCGGCGTATTACCGTCGATTGCTTCTTATCTCACATAGCGGCATACTACTCACGTATCGCTATATTATGCCTAGCGTAGGCTGACTGGTTTAAAGACTATTAGAAAGGTAGATCACTACCAGTATTAGAATCTTCTGTAGAAATTGATTCTAACGGGTTCTCTTCTTTACTTTCCTTATCTGCAATTACAGGTCGAACGAACAAGTCAATATTCAACTCTGTAATCTTACTCTTCTGACCTTCAGGTAAATTCATAGGTTCGATAAAAGTAAACTTGCAATAAGTAGGCAAAGTAGTATAGCCTTTATTATTATAAACTATTTTTACTCTAAGTAAAATATCTTTATTTGCTGCATTAAGTAAGTTAACAACCCAGTTTGCAAATTCATTAAATGATGCGCCTGCAAAAACAAGTACTTCTTTAGGATAGAAACATCCTAAAATCTGTAGAATACGCTTTACTTGTCTAGTAGCTCTAGCTTGATAATCCTCTTCAGACTCATTAGGTTTCTTAGTAGATTCCCATTCAGTATGAGTCATAGTCTGGTCATCTTTCTCGAATTTAAATTCAATAAAGATATTTCCATTAATAGACTTATCAACTCTAGCACTAACAAATTTCACATTTTCGTGAATACCTGCTTCTAAATACTTATTCTTACTCTCTTGTATCTGGTTTGCTAATTCTGTACTATAAATCATAATCTTAATTCTTTAAACTGATATAAAATACGGTTAAAGTTATTCAGGCAAATATATTTTGTCCCAATATACCTTGATATTATTATCATCATCACTTTCAGCAATGACAATGTTTTTACCTCTTAGATGCGGTGCTCTTGCTTCTCTTACGGAATTATCTCCTCCTTCAAAAGAAATATGAGTTTCATTTTTCTTTCTATATACATAGCCTACTGCATCAGCTTCGCCACATATAATATTAGCAAGTTTACCAACTAAATCTAGAGACATCTCAGATAATTCTTCACCTTCCTTATTAATCATCTTATCCTTAAGATGACCAATTAAGATAAAGTTATCACAAAGATCTCTGAACATATCTATGACTTTTCTTACAGCTTGCTGTAAATACATATATCCAGAACCATTAGGTAATGTTCTAACATCATTACCCTGGTAGTTCTTACCCATTGGAGTTTGACGATATAATGTAGCTGCATAACTTAGACATATTTCTTCGAGTCGAGATGCATTATCAAGAGTAATATACTTATACGGTTTCTTTCCTGTTGACTTAATTTCTTCTCTAATTGCATTTGCAATCTCTCCTAAATCTTTTACAGACCTAGCTTGTACTGCTAATGCTTCAAGGAATTCAGAGCCTCCTTCTAAGTCAATAATTAGGTTATTATCTAGCTTAGAAGCTAAAGTAGTCTTACCAGCCTTGGGCTTGCCAAAAATTATTAAAAATCTTGGATTTTCTACTTTAGCTTTTACTTTCTCTTTTGGTAATACAATCATAAAAAAGCTTTATTTTTGTATCCTTACTGAGAATCTTTGGTAATCACTGATAATATGGACAAATATTTTTTTAATATTTTTTAGAACAAACCACGATTTTTAATCTTAATCGTGATGTCAATAATAGTTTTCTTAGTTTTCGGTTTCAAATGATTCAATGAACCAGTTGCAATCGGGATAATTTCATAACCAATCTGTACGAAATTATCGAAAATCTTAATCGGTGTACCGAATTCATCTTCAAAGTCATAATCCTTCTTAAACGGATAATTCTTCTTTGCATAGATGTCAAGTGCATTCATTGCACTGAAGAACTCTTTCTCCAAATCAAAGTTAATACTTCCATCAGTAAAGCACTTGAACGGACAATTTGCACATTCTTCAGACATCCATCCAATATTATGAGTCTTACTCATTCCTAAAGTAATGTAATCACCCGCACCTGCATGTTCAATGCCAAAGTTGCATTTAGGATAATCATAGTTGCTTTCTACTGTCAACCAGGGATAAGCATTAACAACTCGACTCATCAACTTTTCTTTATAGATATCTGCACTATTGTTGTTTTTCGGTAACTTAAATGTATATGTTTTCATAATTTTCAGCCTTTTTTAATTGTTATTACTAAACGAAATCTTCCTTGCTGGTTCTTCTTCTCGTATAGTCTCAATTAAATTATTGTATTTCAAATCATTATCAAACTCTAATATTGCACATTCTCCTGCATCCCTATTTTTAAGGATATGCAGATAGACTTTGTTTTTTACTAGTAAACGATTTGGCCCATACTGTTGTATATTGAGTAATTCTGGTCTGTGAATACATATAACGTAATCAGACGCATGAAATATAGTATCAGCAGAGGAGATATCACTACGCATTGGATAATGCATAGATGGATTGTTAATTCTTTCAGGATTTTCTATATTCCGATTCATCTGTGATAACTGAATTATAGTAGTATTAGGTAATTTCTTTACCTTAATAAACAGTTTCTGTAATTCGGAAATAACTTGCAAGGCACTTTCACGATTTTGACCTTCAACAAGAAGAGTATGATCAAGTATAATCACAAATTTCTTATCTTTAGCCTTAGTTTCATAAAAGTAATTAATGGTAGAAGCTATATCTTCAACAGTACCAGGAGTATCTACATAATATATAGGATACGACTTTATCTGTTGAGAAGTTTGTTCAACTCTATCTAATAAATCATCTGTTAATTCATTATTAGCGCTATATAGCTCAGCAGTAGTTTGCCTTAACTTACTACTTATTTTTCTACCTACTTGCCTAGAACTTAACATTTCAAATGAAAAGTTAAGTACTATAACATCCTGATTAGAATTTAAATCTATTAAATCAGTTTCAAGCGTATTCACAAATGAAGATTTACCACTACCAGATATACCTACTATAGTATATATCGTATTTGGCTCAATTCCTCCCATACAGGATTTATTGAACTTTTTCCATCTTGTTGCTAAAGATTGAATTTCATGATTCTTTCTTTTGCGAATGTATTCTACTGCTTCACTCGTTGCAGTAGAAATATGACGAAATGATAGTGTTTTAGATGATGTCTGTTCCATAATTATCTGCATTAGGTTGATAATCATCTAATTTCATTTGTTCCTCAAAGGTTTCCCACTCATGTTGAGTGAGCCATTTCCACATAGTTTTCATATAACCTATTTTGCCTGTACGCATTTTATCATCTATTTCATATCTTAAACAAGCTATGATATGTTCATGCATTGCTTTAGATTTGCCTATGATACGGTTATATTCTTTTCTACATTTGTTTACATTAGCTCTTAAAAAGCCTTTAGTCCCATCAGGACGTATAACATAAACTGGAAATTGGTCATAGAAAGCATCAAACATAGTTTTATCTTCTTTAAGAAGTTCTTCTAGTTTTGATGTTTTACTTATAACTTGGTTATTTGTATTATCTACATTAATACAAATTAAACCTTGATTAGCTAACTCTTGTATTTCTTCTTCATTAACTAGGCTGAGAAGTTTCTGAATGTCTTGATTGATTACTTTGATATCACTCAATACAAGTGTTAGGAATACTAATTGATTAATAGATATGTTTGGTATTCTATCTAAGATAGAAGTGTCTATTTCTAAAATCATATTCTCATATATTATATGAGCATATAGTTCTTTGAAATTTATTTGGTAGCCTTTGTTAATCCCATAGGTTCAATTGTAATGGTTTTAATTCTCTGATTATCTTATAGGCTTCGTATATATAATACCTATAATTAATCTTCCGTTCCTCAATCGGTTTGTCATCAAATTTATTTAAAAGAGTAACACCAGATGCAGTAAGCATATTCTGATACTGCCTTGCAGAAGCCTTATATTTACGTTCTCCTACATATGGCTCAGTATATGTTATAATTTCACCTTCTTTATGACCAGTATCTTTCCATTTCCACAAGTATCCACCATTAGTAGATGCGTAGAAACGATTAGTTCTTTGTTGCTCTTTGTTCATGTATTCAACATGCCATTGTTTACCAGTCTTCTCAGACATTAAGAATTTACGTATATCCTTACATCCTTTTATAGTGTCTTCAACTGGTACTTTATCTACAAAGTATTTTATTATAGCTTCAGGAATTATCTTTGCAGATAAACCTTTACCTAATAATACTTCAGTAATGAACATTCCTTTTGTTTTAATTAAATTAGGATTTTTAGTTTTGCTGTATCCTTCTTTAACTGCAATATAGTCATTAATTGCATATTGATACATAGCTTCAAAACGATCTTCTTCTAGAGTAAGTCTAGTAAGCTGTTCCCATTCTCGACAAATATTGTTTGCTTTAGAATATATCTCTTTCTTTAGTAAAACAAAGAGGCCATCAGTATTTGCCTGGATGATTCGGCATCCTATTTGAGTAAGCTTTTCAGCTAACATCAATAATAATAATTGTCCATTTATTCTAATCTGCATTACAGCAAATGGACTATAGCAAAAATTGTGTTCATTTTGCAGATTCCCTGACAAACCATTTAATGCTAATTTTAATGTCTCATTCTTTACTTTATCTCCATTATGTTTGGCTTCTATTCTTTCATCTTTAATTTTAGAATATACTTCTAAGAATTCTGGACCTAAGTGTTTAGGATAAAACCCATATTCTATTAACATACTTGGATATAGTGACGCGACATCAATATCAATTAACATTTCATCTTCTTTAGGAATAATGATTTCAGGATCATTTTTAGAATGAATTCCTCCTACTCCTACAGTATAGCGTAAACCATCAAATATAAAGTTATTTTCGTATCCTTTTCTACCTGGAGAAACCATCTGACTTTTCATATCATCTAGTACTCTCTGTAAAATAGGACTATCATACTTAATAAATGGTAATATTACATCCTTTAAAGGAATATAATCCATCGGAGACCTTAATCCTTCAATATCCCACCAGGTTAATCCTGTTTTCTCAAGATACTTTTGAGTTAAGATTTTCATCCCAATGTTTACACCATCTTTACTAAGTACTCTTACTCCATATTCGTCTTCAATAGCTATACGTAAATTAATACTTTCCTTACATCTATTTAAAAGCTCTGTAGTAGACTCAATATCGTTTATATTGTAGTCTATCATTTCGTCAAAATCTTCTAATGGAAGAGGTTTACTCCAATCACATACAAATTCTTGTACATTTGGATATTGCATAGTTACCTGAATTTCTTTCAAACCTACTCTAAGTTTATTAGAGTAAAGCATAGTAAGAATATCAAAAGTATCAAACCATATTTGATACTTCCAATGTTTCCAGGCATCTATATTGTCCTCAGTAGAAGTAGTAATAGTCTTACTTAGATTAAAGATAGAATTACATATAGTAGCTACATTGTAGCTCATAAGTCTATCTTCATACTCTATAATATAATTTATTATAGGATTATCATAATGCAGATTATTATATCCACAAAAGATAATATCTGAATCTATTACTAATTCTGTTCCATAGAAGTCTCCCCATTTTATATAGGAATTGACTTGTTTAAAGAATTTAACTAATTCTCTTAGTTGATTCTTTCTTTCAGAGATTTCAAATTTATATATTTCTTCTGTTTCTGTATTTTTAACAGAACAATGGAAAATATTCTGAAATACCTCAATATCATATACATAGACTTTTTTGTTACGTATAATCATATTTAGAATATTTGGTTAGATTCCATAGTCAGACTCGAACTGACACAAATCACACAGACTTACATTTTGCTGCGGCTCTACCTCTTTTTGAGCTATATGGAATTCCATAGATATTACGCTGCTATTTTATTAATAGCAGGTTTTATAGATTTTCTAAAGTAGGCTCTACAGTCACTTACTTTATTTTTTCCTTTGCAACCTCCTACGTGTTGCTTTCTGTTCTTATCTCTTCCTACATAGAATTGTAAGAATTTCAAGGGACGTTTAGGTTTCTCTAAACGAAGCCTTGCTTCTTTTTGTTTCGCTAATTTCTTAGCTTTTAATTCTTTGATTCGTGCTTTTCTTTTTGCACGTAACTCTTTTAATCTTGGACTTAACCAATCTTCAGGTTTTTTATCCTTATTAGATTCTTTGTCTAACTTACTTTGAGCTAAACGTAAATCACGTTCAGTTTGTTTACCTTTATGTCTTATTCTTTTAGCTTCAGCTAATTTCCACTCTGTATAATTCTGTTTTTCCATAATTTTGATAATTTAGAAAGTTAATTATTTAAAACCAATTTTGCTTCTATTTATGTCGATTTCTTTTTTTAAAGTACGAACTATAACTACACTGTTAGGATAAACTCTAATTTCTGTGTAATAATCGTTATCTCCCCAAAATAAAGCTTTTTGTACTCTATATTCAAATTTTGAATTACTTTCAAAGAAACCTTTTCTTAAATAGATAATAATTTGTTCTTCTTTTGGATGTTCTACTATCATATTTATTATGCTGCTAATAATGATTTACCATCATAGTAAATTATATTATTATCTCCTTCAATATCTTGTACTGTTATACCGGCAAATGAAGAATCGTTACGATACTGTTTAGCTTCTTTAGCTACTTTCTTTTTCGCCTCATCTCTAGTAGAAGCTACAAGATAGTCGGTTTTGAAGTCATATGTACGTTTATCGTCATCACTTCTTCTTCGATTTATTGTATACTTAAACTTTCGTTCTTTAGGCTTCTCTTTAACAGCTAATTCAGCTGCCGTAAAGCCTTTTTGTTTACCTGCTTTAATAGGTAAAGGCTTATACTTTAAAGCTTCCATACGAGCTTCTTTTGCTGCTTTCTGTTGAGTAAATAATTCTTTCCATTCAGCTTTAGTACGCTCTTTTGGTTTAGGAGATTTAGCAAAAAGAGAGTTCTTTACTATTCTAGTAAATTTCTTCTTTTCTTTACGTGTGTAGTGGATAGTTGGATCATAGCCTGCTTTCATAAGAATATTTTTTATTCGTTCTTTCTTAGATTGTTTAACTGCCTTGTTTTCTTCCATAGCTTCTTTTGCTATCTTAGTAGGCTGTTGTTTATTCTTAGAACTCCAGGAGTTCCAATTTACTGTTTTCCCATCTTTTACTTCTGTAACCAAAGACGGACCGATCTCGAAATCTCTAGTAGTTTCTACTGGACAATATTTCTTTATATATTTTCCATTTATTACTATTCTAGGATAATTACGCTTTTTAGCTTTAGCTGATCGTTTAGCGTTTCTTACTGTCTGTTTCTTTACTCTATATTGTTTATTCTTTTTCATAATTTTGATAATTTTAAAGGGTTAATACTAAGAAAGGGAAGGGGAGTAAACTCCCCTAAGCCTTTTGATAATTTGATTAAAAATGGTAAATATCTTTTTTTCTTTTTTAAGCTGCAATAGATAGAGGAGCTTCTTCAAGGCTTAGTTCAGCCTTATTATTAAACTCTTCAATTTCTTTGTTAAGTTTGTTAATCTCTAACTGAAGTTTATTCTTCAAGCTATTAATATAGTCTGAAGTCAATTCTTCAGTAGTGTTAAGATTTTTCTTTCCTTTTGAACGCTTAAGCTTAGGATCTAAGGTCTTAATCTTGCTCAAATGGAACAACTGTTCCTGCTTTTCACTCAAAGTAAATATAGCAAGATAGTTATTTGTTGTAGGTAATTCTGAGAACTTCTTATATCCCATATTGATACACTGTAAATACAGTTTCAATAGGATTCGTTCATCAGCCTTAGCTTGGATTTCATTAAGTAACTGTTTTAAGTCAAAATTACGAGTAGCACCTTTAGGGATGATATTCTCGTTCTTAATGATATTCCAATATTTAGTAATTTCATTACTAAGTTCTTTACGATGTGTAATAATATATTTAGATGTAATTGATTTCATGTTCAAGTTGATTTTTTAAAAGTTAATACTTGACCAAATTACGTCTACTAGTAGTAGTACTGGTGGGACTCGAACCCACAACTCTCAACTTAGAAGGTTGATGTTCTATCCAGTTGAACTACAGCACTGTATATTTAAACAGGGCCAATTCACCCTGTGAAAATATGTTGTTTTACAATAATATTCCAATTCAAATATTATATCTCTTTAACCTTGCCTAGTCGTACTGGTACGACTACGCCTGGTCTTATTTCAATACCAGCAAAACCAAATATATTGTCAGAGACAACAAGTTTGCCAGTTAGACCTTTCTCTTTTGCGAATTTTTCAATAGCTTCTTTATTGATATACTTTGAGTGCAGCTCTCCGCTCGAAGCATTCCTCATACTATCAAATAAAATATCTACAACACAATCGAGATCCTTATTTTTAATTGCTTCTTTCAGTAATGCTTGTGTAATACCGTCAAAAGCTACATCATTTCTAGTTCCTCCGGAACCAGTTATTGCATCTGCAATACGTATTGCTACATCTAAAAGACTTACCGATTCATAAGTATTTAAAAGTCGTTGCCACCATAAAGGCCCTTTGCCATAGTAAAAGAAGACCTGACCATCCTCTCTTACAGAAACAGCATTAGGAGTTACTTTAGTGCTTCCGTCCCAACTCTGAACTTTAGCTAATATAGTAGGCTCGACGCAAATAAGTAGTCGCAGAAGCTCTATTCTTACTTTAGAAATTCTGCTCATAGTATTGCTTATTCAGTAGTTTCTTCAAGGTTTACCTGAAGTGTTACTTCTGTTTCATCAGTAACTACACCACACTGCCGTTGATACTCCAACTGCATACGGTCAGACTGATCCATCATATCTCGTACAGTTTCGCTAAGTCGAATGAACTTACGAGACAGTTCCTCATAGAAGTTGAGGATACCCTTGTTATGTATCTTCAACATATCGTTCAGCATAGGTAATTCCTCTGCTGCAAAGAACATCGGTTTGCTGTTCTTCTTACCAATACGTTCGATACATTCGGCCACGCTCTTCCGGTCTGCCTTACTGAAATCAGGCTTGACTAACGGGAATACAAGATTCGGATCGTTGTCATCCGGATTCAACATGATTTTCGGTTCACCGTCTAAGTCTTTAGCAATGAACTTGACATCCAAAATGTCAATTGCCTTAACAATGAATACATTTACTTCCTTCCGTAAAGTATTCTTGTCATTGAGCACATCTTCCTTCCACTTAAGGTCAGGATTTGTTGCTACTACAGTATAGATCTGTTCACCAAAGAACCGTCCATACTCTTTTGCAGTTGCCCGATAACGAGCCATAACTTGAGCAGCAGTGCTCTGAGTTCCTACTAATGCACCAATAGTCGGTGCTACGCTACTTTTATCCATAAGAATGTTTCCTTTCTGAGTCCGTGCTTGATTTCACCAATACGAAACTCTCTTAATTTTTAATTAATACTTTGTTAATGCTCTCCACCTTTCGATTATTTGTAATACTAAAGCATGCGTCTTATATCATACCGCTTTACTAAGCTTTGAAAATTTTAGTAGTGAATTCAATCACATAATCTACTTGGCTTACTTTGAAAATAAATTGAAATAATTTATGAGAAATACTCTGAGAGTTACTTCTGATAATACTTTGGTAATTTAAGTTTATCGTACTTCAACGGATAAGATTCAATTTATACGATGCTTACCGCACCCATCACCCTACTTTATATCATGTTCTCTTGCATAAGTATTGTACAAGCATAATATATCGAACTCTTTCATCAGCAACTGGTATGCCTAGGAGTAATTAAGGATTACAACATTCTAAGCGAATGAGGGTCGTTTCTGTCGAGAAACGTTACTAAAACACTACAAGCTGTCTAATTTTTCAAGACACCCACTTGACCTCTCGGATTTCTTATTTATACTACACGAATACGAGGATTTCCACCTCTCATCAGCATCATAAATACCGGTACTATCTCTGCTATTGCACGAGAAACCTGAACATATAGACAGTATGCTCTTATATTTATTACTTTAAATCTGAATCAGCGTTCTTCATACATACTAAGTTGCAATTAGTACTTTACGAAGTGTCAATGTCAGCGATAACGGTTGGTAGTCGGGGTGGTGATCTGTCTACTTACACTATCCTTACAATGGTAGTCTTAGCGTTTACAGTTCTATTGAACTTCCCATTTTATTAAAGATTAAACAATTAAAGCTCATTTATTCATAGCTGGCTTTATTCAGCGTAAATACATAAGTAAATATAGTATAACATCTTATACTCATAACCTAATGACATAGTCTTCTGTATTTCCTTAGTTTATGTACGACTATTAATAACAATAATCCTGGCGTGAACTACGTTATATTAAGAAGAAGTTTACATGTCTTGAAACTTATAAGCTCTGCCGTTTTTTAGTAGGTGTTTTCCCTGCATCACCTTAGTTTTATTTTTACCACATAATATGACTTGCTAAAGGTCACTGTATCTAGAATCAGGGTTATAGCGCCCTCAAACCGCTCGACGAGTCTGTTGCTCCGTAATCATTCCTCATTCAATTATACTCACACGAACGACCAAGCACGTGAGTCACTTTAGACTTGAAAGACTGTATCAATCTCATATACATCACTCCTACTTCATCCTTGGAACATTGCGTATCCACCTTCACGAGGACCCTATTTACCATAAGGTACAGAATTGGCTTCTGCTCCACGATAATCAGTCAAGTTTACATAGTGTGTACCATAACACGGTTATCCTTACATTAGTATTAGTAATTTACTACCTTCATAAGTACAAGTTCCAATATCCACAATTGCATATTGCATCACAGCTGATGTGTACTGAACACTATAGTTAGCAATGCTATTTTTCCTTTCTGGGTGCATAGTTGCACTTTTGTTAACCGATTTTGGAGACCGGTGATCGCGTTATATGCTGTCTCTTTTTTTCCATGAGTTGGCTGCTTTCTTTAGGTGAAACTAACCTTGCCTCTCGGCTTCACTTATTCTTTCCAAAGGAATAAGTCAGGAACCGTATTGTCCCTGTTTCAGCGTCGTGTTTATACTCCTATTTGATTCTGATTTTGATAATCTAAAACGAGTAATTGTAGAAGATTTCGTTCTCCTTGCTTTGATTTATAATTCTGCATTAGCGGTACTGTTTGCAGTAATTAAGAGTATTTAGTATTCACCAGACGGTTCTCAATACCTAATGAGGATTAAGCACTCTGATCCCCTGCTATCCGTTTTTCAGACGTTTTAGCCTAATATCCTACCTTTTGAGTGATCTCACTGTTTTAGCAGCTAACATATTCTCGGATTCTGTACTCTTTCGGGCCAGCAGAAATGACTACAGCTCCCTAACACGGCGCGACTTGTACTATTATGTACCTCGCATGACTTCCGCTGGAGTGATTCACGCTACAGTTTTACTCCTCTCGAACTATGACATAATTATAGGTTTTTTAAGTGGTTATTGTCATTAACTATTTTCCACTGAGCTTTTCTATTCAGCTACATTTTCATTATGTTCTGGTTCTAACATAGTAATTTTACCTGTACTCAGGCAGATTGTTGCAACAATCTTCTTACCTTTACAAATATCTACGAATTTGTTTTTTACATCACTACTACTGATATAATCAACTGGTTCCATGATACTTGCGTTAAATCCATCCAAACATTTACAAGCATTACTTACAGACAAACGTAAGTACTTTTCAGTATATAAGCAATTAGCTATACTATCTTTAGTCTGATTATTAATAATATCAGACTGGTCTCCTTCTACTATAAAGTAAGAGGATTGAGATAAGATAGAACTAAGTTTACACCTTGCTTCTTTCATATCTTTAATGATACGAGATAATCGTATCATTTGTTTTAGTATAACTAGATTACTTACCATATGATTTTACTTTAGATAATGGAGAAATAGCTTTAATGCTATCTGGCATAATCCCTACAGATTTAATATAAGGATATCCAGAAGCTACTTCTTTCTCTATTACTTTAGTTCTCCACTTAACTACTGGTTTTGGTTCACCAATAGTCTTTACGTTCACAATTGCGTCTGTTGTTCCTTTCACGGATACTTCTAATGTAGATAGGTCTACTTCGACATCTATCTTATCGACAGACTTATTCTCTTCACTATTAACTATAGGAAATTTTGGCATTTCTATAGGTGAAGGAATTACAGGCGCTGCCTGTACTACTGTGACTGTCTGTTGCAGTCCAAAGCCAATTATGCAACTGGCGATGAACATGCCGACAGCCGTAATAAATCTAAAATTCATATTTGATTATGCTATTTTAGAGAATGGTTAGTCTTTATACCCTATGAATTGTAAAAACCTACGCCATGCGTTTAATTTTTTTTTCATCTGCGGGTTTTTCTTCCTTCTTTTCTGGGTATTCCTTCTCTACTGGAGAAGTTATTGATGACTGGCAGTACGCAGCAAGGCGAGAAGCCGGATCGCGATACAGATTGATAATCTGACCAACTTTCAAACGAAGTTCATCAGGTGTCGGACTTTCGTCTTTATTGAAGAAGTTAGTCTTAACAGAACCTAACACCATTCGAGCAATCTTTCGATCGTTCTCCAGCTGATTTTTCTTAGATTCTTCTACTCCTTCAAGATTGAGTCCCCAATCTGTAAACAACTTATCAATGTACTCTTCACCTAAGTTCGAGATAACAGCCATAATAGCTTTATCTGTCTCGGGCTTCATCTCCTGATTGTCTTTCTGTCTCAATCGGAAGTTCTCATTGATAAGTGCACGAACAGTTTCTGCAACTTGCTCTTCACTCCATCCTGCCTTAATCAAATGATTACGCAATACAGAGTGAGCCATACACGGAGAACCCGTCTGTGAAGTATACAGATATACTGAGCTTCCTAAGCCTTTAAGTAAGCTAACAGGGTTGATACGGCTGAAGATTTCATTCATCCAATCACCTACTGTCATCTCATCCAATGCTAACTTCTTATCAGCATTAGTCTCCTTAAGGCCTCGTAACGTACGATACCATTCTACGGTGTTGACAATATTTGTTGCTACATTTCTCTCTTTGTTGATAAGGAAAGTTAACGCTTCGTCAATTTCCTCATCTGTTGTAATCTTGTTCGGATCAAGCTCCGGTACTTTAGTAACAGTCTTACCAGCATCTTTTGCTAGTTCTTCTGGAACTTCTGACTTGTTGAAGTCAATAGCTAGCTGACCGTCATTTCCTCCCGGTAAAGCTTTAGCTGGAGCTAGTTTAATACCTAGCATTTCAGCCATACCTTGCAACGGCATGAGTTGATTTGCATCAATCATCAGTTGCAATTCACCACGTTCGCCACGGTTGAATAAGTCTTGGCGAATATCAACAAGAGCAAGCAGACTTACTACATCAATTGTACGATTGATATCTGCATATACTTCAGGATAGCGTTTGGCAAGTTCTTCGTTGTTAGCGTAACGCTGCTGCATTACAAACGCTAACATGGCCTTTCCGTCTACCGATGAAGCTGTTGAACCTACAGGAATACCTGCACCGGTTATTCCACCTACAAGTGATGTTGCGCGCTTGAGAGCTTTCTCTTCAGGAGATACTTTGGGTTTGTCTTCTGTGACTTCTTCAGGAACGATTGTCGGAGTTTTGTCCTTCTTCTGCTTTTGGGTGCTAGGCTTCTGCTCCTTCTTCTGTTCCTTCTGTTCTTTCGTCTCTCCTTTCTGCTCTTTATTGGTTACTGTCTGCGCAGCTACTTGAGGCTTCTTTTCCTCTTTCTTGGTCTCTTTTGTTTCAGCTGATTTCTCAGCTTCTTTTACTTGTTGACTGTTCTTGTTGTTCTCTTTTGCTTCTGCTTTTGCAGCTGCTTTAGCTGCTTTCAATTCTGCCTTTCTTTCAGCTTTAGACATTTCTTTTTGTGCCATAATCTTGATAATTTTTTGGTGGTTAATAATGTTTTTAATATTTCAGTCGATAGAATATTTAAAGAGGTCAACTATCATCCTCTATTGCTGGTGAGTCACGCCCGTTAGCACAGGTATTACTAATCAATGCGTCTGATAACTTTAATTTCAATTCTGACATGTTACTCACAACCCCAGATAGGCGATTGGTGGTACCTTCTGTCACTGTACGCACTAAGCTTTGTGTGCATGCGTAATTGAAGTCATCAACGGTGTTGATTAGCTGAGTAATGGAAGTATCTTGTTTGTTCATCCCTGAACGCACGATTACTTCCTTACTCAACATACCTACTAACAAGCCAGCTACGATGCAGGAGATATAAATCCACCACATCTTGTCACTGCGAAATCCTCTCGCAAAGACAAATGCTACTAATAGTAGCACAATAATCCAAATTGCTGACATGTTTGTAAAGTTTTAGTTTAACAATTGTTTTAACTTCTCTCTAGCTTTATTAAGCTGAGATTTCACTTGGCTCTCTGAGAGACCCAATTGTTCAGAAATCTGTTTGTAAGACATATTCTGAATAGTTCGTAGCTCGAGTATATATCGGTACTTGTATCGGAGTCTATTGAAGGCATTTGTTAATCTAGCATCAGTTTCATTGAAGATATAGTTATCTTCAGGCGAGTAGTCGGCCGAACTTCTCAATTGAACTGTGCTAGTGTCATCATCCAGCCAATAGTTTGCATTTTCCTTTTTAGTACGTCTAATATAATCAATACTACTATTTATAGCTATAGTCTTTAACCACATTTCAAATGAGATATTGTTAATATAACTATCTAGCTTAGAAAAAGCTTTAGTAAAAGTAACAGATAATAAATCATCTGCTGCATCTTTATTATTTACAATACGGTATATTGTACTGTAAATAATTCGATTATACTTTTCATAAAGCTTTGTAAAGGCACTTTGTTTGCCTTCCTTCGCCTGTTTGATCAGATCGAAAAGCTGTTGTCTTTCTTCATCTGTCATAATTACGGGCTTTAATGTGGGTTATAGTCAACCCAATGACTATAACCCTAAAATGGTAACTGTAATATATACTTACAATACCATTCATTCCATTCACTGTATAATTTACGGAAAGTATCCCAAATACATTCCATAAATTCAATTTTCAGATCACGTGTAAGAACCTCAACTGGTAATTGATTTACCATACCACAAACAATTCTAATCCTTACCTCTAGAGTAATCTTAGAAGCTATGCCAATTTGTTGTAGTATCTGAGTATCATACCATGCTAATACTTTAGCTAATGTTTGTTTTCTGAAAAATGTGTGGAATTCTGTATCTTTTATTTCTCTGTTGTATATTCTTAGAAATACATACCAGCTAGGTCTCCAATTTATCTGATTATATCTTATTGGACATTTATTCAGATAAGTATAAACAGTAATACTATTTACGACCATGACGACGTGTACTATTTGCTATTCTAAGTAATAATACGTTTATTTGCGCTAAGCTCCAGTCTGTTACACTTAGAATATAAGCTTTTGTAGCTTCAATTCCTCTGCCATTTATAGACATATCACTTATATAGCGCTCTGTAAATGCTTTCATCATATCATTACTGATATCTGGCATTTTTGTACCACGAATAGATTGTCTATAAGGTGGTAATGGGCATACTTCTGAGTAATCATACTCGAAGAACAAGAATGCATCGGGATTATTACATACAGTTTGTATTTCAATTGAATCCTCAGATAACACTGTAAATTTACCTCTTTGAACAAGGTCATTCACAAGTAATGCAGAAGTAATTCTCAAACATGGTACTTCTCCAACTATATTGGCTAACAGTTCAAAATGTTCTCCAATAATACGATAGATTCCAGGATGATTTAGTTTCATGACTTTTTATTTATTTCCTTTTGAAAGTTACTTACTACTCCTGATATTGCAGACATACTTAAGTCTGGATATTTATCAAGAAGTTTACTAATCGCTTCAGATTCTGAACGAGATTTATTAAGTAGACTGATAAACTCAGTACGTTCGGCTTTAGAGTCAAACCATGCAAAGTATCTTATACGCATTGTTGTTGATAGTTTCTTGCTTTTGTTTCAAGTTCACGAAATTTCTCTTCGTCTTTAGTAGTTAAATCACTTACATCTATAAGATGAATGATTTCAGTACCTCTAGTTTCCCAAAAGAAGAATATATTTCTTACTTTAGAAATTCCTTCTTTATAGTGATACTTATTCTTGTAACACTGAGGTACTACAGAGTTGATACGTTGCACCAGTTTTTCTTTCATTCTTAATTCCCTACTAGCCTTGTCTAAAGGTTCAGGAAGTTTTTCTCTGATAAATTTTATTAATCCCATTTCAAATTAATATTTATTGATTAAACTTAATTTAATTTGTAGTAAGTAGGTGACTCGAACACCTTATCTCTTAGTAATATCTAAGGCTTCACTACCATGCAAAGCTTACTTACTCCAGCTTTCTACGACATTAGCTTAGCCGTTAGATTACTTACGCTACTAAGCGAGTGTAATCTGTTACATAACTTGTATTGCCAGTTATCTGCTTATTGACCTATTCTATTTCCTCTTTGTCGCTGTCAAAACCATAATGCCCCAGGGTGCCGTTATACGATACGGTCAAACGGCAGCTAACGATTCTTTACTGCAACCGTGCAGGACAATCCGTTACTAGACTGGTTATATGTACACGTACATTTTCAGTTTGTTCTAGTTATTTTATTCAACTGCAAAGGGCGTGGAGCATAGGGGAGTCGAACCCCTGTCCAAACGATGATTTATAGACCTAACAGTCAATTAGTTTATAAGATTAATTAAAGTATAACTCACGCGCAGAATTAAGCCATCCTTCCAGCTTTATTATTCAACACTGTTCACAGCACTCTCTACAGGTAGGCCTTCGTTATGTTATACAATACTCCTGCTATTTTTATAATTAATCTTATTAGTGGATATGTAGCCGACCAAAGCTACATATCCTATGGTCTTGAGAATGGTTAGTTCTCTTTATTACTGATCTTGATGATACTCGAATAATGATATATGACGAAACATATATGATACAAGATACACATTATTCAGTCTGATTTGATATCTCGACTAAAGCAGTTCGGTATTATTGCTAATACAGGACAATCTTATTGTCGCGATCTCAGACATATGATCAGTAGTACACAATAATTCCACACTAATGATACAAAGATACGTAGTATGACCTGTTAATTCAGGTCTTTGTGCCGTCCAATATGCTCTCGGCCCATAGGGCGCTATAGATATTCCTCCATAAACACTAAACTTGTTTAGATACAAAGATACTCAAGTTTGGAATCTCTTTTATTTTAGTTTTTTAGTCTGATTAACCGTTACGGCGGGGAATCAAACTATTCCAGCGATAAGACCAGGAATTGGGAAAGATTTCGTCAAGCTCGTTTTGAGACTTGTCGATATCTTTGTCAATATCAATGAGGTCCTTGTCAAACTGCTTCTTCAGCGCCGGAGCTTCATCATTCCAGGCCGTAACTGGCTTCTTACCACTCTTCACTTCTTCTGCAAGATTGTGCAAGTCCTTCATATAGGTCTTCATTCTCTGGTTTACACGGTTACTACGGCGTAACTGCAATGCTGCGGATTTCTCAGTGTATTCACACTTTTGAACCACGTCGATGAGTTCGTTCGTAAGTTTTTCCTTACGGCGCTCGGCAATCTTTTCAGCTGCTTTCTTTACTACGTCATCGGTTACTTTGTTCGCGTTAGAGATAGACTCTTGAATGTCATCACTCTCGTTGTTTACATCAAAGATGTTCAATTTGTTTACTTCTGCCATTTTGATAAAATTTTAGATGTTTGATACTATAGTTATTAATCACGAAATAATTTCTATGAAATTACATTTTTTAAAATATCTTTCTCTAGCTTCATATACTGCTACAGTGATATTTATAGGATAGACTTCTATCGGCCTATATTTCTGTTTCTCACACCAATACATTGCTGCTTCAGTTGTGAGCTTCCCAAAGTAAGCTACAGCTCTAATTCTTTCTTGAATATTCTCTGTAGTATTTATTTTAACTAAGGGATTGGTTGATCTACCCATTGTGCAAAGATTCTCTACGTTCTTTGTTTAGCCTAATTTTGCGTTGACAATAGCTTTCTCTCTCGCCTGCTTTTATAAGCTTACGGTTATTGTATGATTCTTTGCGCTTGTTAGTATTTTGTGATATCAAGATAAGATATCTACTAACACGATTTTCTTCTGCTTTCAACTCCTTTTTGAGTTTATTAGCAGATTCTTCACATATCTCTATGTAGTCCTGTCTAGGATTCTTCTCTAGTTTCTCTAGTCTAATAAATTCCTCTAGGACTTTTATTCTTTTAGTCTTACTCATTTTTGATAATTTTAAGATTAAAAAAAGAACTATCTTACTTATTTGTATATCTTATTCGTAAGTAACCCATATCCTTCTTCTGACCTAAGCATTTTGCTTGGTTGACCGTTGTATAGTCCATTGTACTCTTGAATAGCAGTTTAGCACTGCTAAACTTCCATTAGGGCTCTGGTTATAAATAGTTCTAGGTTGACTGAAATCCACCATACTAACAATTTAAATTAGTAATATATAACAGCGGGCGGATACTCTGGCGGAATATCCTCCTTGGACTGTTCAAGTTGCATTCTGAGTTTACACTCATGAGTACATTCGCTACAGTTAATTTTATTGTTAAGTGTAGGACATTGATTAAGCAGTATTGGATTTATTTCCATGACTTCTTTCGATTGTAAGGCTCCATTTTCTTGTGCTTAGGCTTCTTTTTGAAGTCTTTCTGCTGATTTTCGTATTCTCTTTCTGTTCTTGCCATAACTAGTATAGTTTGAGAATAGAATCAAAACCTTTGATTATCTCAGGAAGCTTTGATAAACCGTAGTTGTGTAGTACTACTTTTACCTTAGAAGCTGAACTTTCTGGAGTATTGACAATAATGCGTAATACTCTAGTTGTAGCCTGGTCTTCTTTGTTAAGAAGATATTTCAGTAATTCCTTACGGAATACGCCTTCATCCATCATTGATGGAGTTCCGATTTCATTGATGATGTTGCTACAAAGTTCACTTACAGCCTTTACAGTAGTTGATATAGCAGCTTTGTTAGCATTTGCTACAGGAGCTATTACTACTTTCTGTAATAAAGCTTCAGACACTTCTTTATCGTCTAACACAGCGGCAGAGATATCTTCAATCTTTGCACTTGTGTTATTGAATACTAGTTCAGCCATTCTTCTGATGATTTCATCATAATTCTTCTCAGGAGCTTCTCCATGGAAGGTAATAATAATTGCTTTCATTTTACTTTGATAGTTAATTAATAGTTATTTTAACTGTTATTGCGTATTCACCTAATTCAATATGAATAGCATCAGTAGGTAATTTACTGATAACAGGTAGTGGTGGATCTACTTTGATATTCATATCTGGATGAGATTTACATAAAGTTCTTGCTTTACTTAGAGGTATGCCTAATATCTTAGTACATGCAAGTAAGTTTGCAAGATAGTGGTCTGTACCGAATTCTATTTCAGTAATCTTACGACCTTCTTCTACTTTAATACGAGGCATTATGAACCTCCTTTGTTAATTTCTTCTTCATATTACTTAATGTTTTAAATTGTTAATATTATTGACGACGACCAGGATACTCTGGATTTGTTTTTAAGTTAGTATCAACTTTGTTTTCGTTCTTTCTTAGAATAAATAGTATCTATTCTAATCACATTTGTTAATAATAAGATAACAACACTTTGTTTCTATGACTCTCACTATAGTTTTAACTCATAAGCAGGATTGCTGTCAAACTTTCCTTATTGGAGTACCTGATTTTAACGTCTGCACGATTATAAATACAAATACGAGTATCTCGGATATTACCCGCTATTGCCGTATTCAAGGGAATAATATACGATATGCATTTACTTACGCCCCACAGGTTTGTCATTTTCTGAAGACGTATACTCTATCTTCACAGACTAAGTATACTTTTAACTTAAAATTTAAAGGAATTATAACTGAAATCATAAAGTGAGATTTATTACTTTATTCTCTTTTTACGAAAGCAGTATCTCTAGTATTGTCATAAGTATTAGACAACTTATCTAATGAATCTTTATAGTGTTGACTCCTAGCTCCGCTCATTACCTTGTTATAAGTACTTCTGTTCGATTCATATATAGTCACAATGTCTTGATTAGACAATGAAGTTCCATGTTGCCTTAGTATGTCTATTAAGATAACGTCTGGCATTGTAAGAAACACACTGTCTATATGATTGTAGTGCTTTATATCTTCTCGAAACTGAAGAATTTCCTGTATTGTAGGTACATCTTCAGCATAAACTGTGTCAACACAAACTTGTTCTACATTATCCTTTTCAGGATTGATGAGATTGCTAACCTTATCATGACAGATAAAAGTTAGTGCACTTGCAACAAGCATTCCTAATAGGATTAATACTGCTGCTAAACTCCAGGCTACTGCTGAGCCTCTTCCTCTTGAAGAGTTTGGTAATTCATTTTCCATTTCTTGATAAATGTTTTAATAGTTAATAAATATGAGAACTTAATCCATACCAAATATATGTTTCATATATAATGGTTTAAATGTTTTAGCTGCATATATTGCCGCATCTCTGTTAATGAATTGTAGATGAGTACCCACACTACCATCGGCAATGCCAAGACCACCGTGAGAATTCAGATAGAACAACCCCGCAAGAGAACCTTTTTTAATTTTGTTCCAATCAATATACCACCAACTGTACCATATTCTGATAGGTTTATTTTGTTCATATTTTGGCATCCATGGTTTATTACCGTTAGCAATAAAGTTAATTGCTTGAGTAATAGTACTTAATTGTATGTACACTAGCACATGTTCTTCTAACTTTCTACGCTTGTCAATAGGTTTAATACCTAATACTTTGCAAGCACTTTTGTAGTCTTTTACTTGTTCAAACATTTCTTATGAATTTTACTGTTTTATTTTTGATTACAAACCTTTTACGAAATAATTCTATATCTTCTTTAGGTATATTAGCTATTTGTCTTAGAAAATCTCTTTTTAAATTGAGTTCTTCTTCTAAGTTCTTAGCTCTACCTAAGTAATAATACCTACCTTTATAGTGCGCTCTAACTTTTTTCATTTTATAGTATCTCCTACAAAATAAGTATTATAATATAGATAATCTCTAACATATACCTCTTTAGTCTTTTTACTAAAAGGGTTCATGAGTTCTAACACATAAGTGTCTGAGTTCCGTACGTACTTATTAGTCACAATATAGTTTTTATATTGTGCTTTAAGTTCTACATAATTATAATAATCATAGTCTGCACAATATTTACTTATTGATACTGTTGCTATTAATATTATAATTAATGCAATTAAAAATTCACTGATACTTGTGAGTATACTATTTGAATAACTTCTTCTGATTGTCATACTATGCTATTCTGATATATACTCTAGTAGGTTCGTTATCTTCCCATTTTACATTAGGGAAAGCTTCTTTTGGGAGTACTAGACTATTGAATGTATTTAAATTTATCCAGTAAGATTTGCGCTTTTTTGGTTTTTCACAGAACAAAAATAACGCTCCATTTTTTTCTCTTGCTACCCATGCTCGAATTGATTTCTTTGCTCTCATAATTATTGTTTTTAAGTTAATGAATGTACTCAGAGCGGGAATCGAACCCGTATGATTGTAATAATCATCAGAGTTTAAGTCTGAAGCGTCTACCAATTTCGCCATCTGAGCATTGCTGTTAATAAATTATTAATAATCTTATTATTATTGAACTAATTGCTATTCCTCCACTAATAGTACTTATTATAAATAATGTTTTAAGTATATTGTTTACTGTTTTTGAATATGGTGCTTGTATAGTACAAGCTGCTATTATTAATGATAATATACCACAAAGTACAGTAATTAGTGTTGCTATTGTTTCTATCATAATTTATTGATTAAATTATTAATAAAAAAATAAGGCATTAGTTTTCATAGGTACAAACTGGAAGATTTATTTAACCTATTACTTAACACACTCGCCACGTGAAGGCTGCCTTATGAGTGCAACTAGTATACCTATATTCACATATAAATATACTAGCAATACTACTCTTAGTATTCTACAAATCCATATTAAGCTAACGGAACATAATAAGTTGAGGACTATCCTACGCTTAGGACTAATAAGTATAACATGATTCAGAAGTTCACTATTGCATTAGTATATGGAAGGTTGTTATACTGCATGATTTTAAAGTCTGCACTAATACTACTATAACCGACTCCTTGTACTAATAAAAATTAGTCCGTCTCCTTGTTTATAGATAGATATAAGCCCCACATGCTTGTCAAGGATTCTCACCTTAAAGAGGAGAGTATGATTATCCTTTGAACATACTCTCTGGCTTACTGAAAAATGTTATAGGACAGCCACGTCCCTGGATTTTACTTTGTACACTAGCTTTTTCTTCCTATACGGTACATGTCTTTGATTTCTCTGCACTAATACTTAGGTATAAACCTAACTATATCTTTGTTTGTACAAGAGGTTTGTGTTTTGATAAGAACGGTTAATATGTTGTCAAACTGTTCTGTTGAACATGTTTTAACTATGGCATCTATTAGATTTTCTATAGATAGTGTCTTATTGTTGATAAGATTATCTATTACATACTGTTGAATACAAGTTATTTCTTTCATAGTTTGATATTATTTCTTTTTTAATATTTTAATATCTCCAGCACTTTCTATTAATAACAAAAACGTAGGAATTGGCCAGATAATTATAAAAAATGGGCATAGTAATATATCTCTTAAGGTTATCTCTTTACATTCATTATAATGATAGATTAAATCTATAATGTCAAATAGTATACCTAAAAGGATATAAATACAAAATACTTTTGTTTCCATATAATTGATTTATTTGTTAGTTAATGCATAGAAAAAATAATAGAGTAAGCGCATTAATATAGTTATGGAAAACACCACTATAAGCTATGCTAAGAGCTGTCTGATATAAGACCTCATTTTCTCTTACTCTATTAAATACTTTAGTTCTAACGCCTCTGCGCCTTCATACTACGTTTCTAGAACGTCGTAACGCCCCAATTAGGGAGATATACATCATACACGAGTTTTCATATATCATTGTGTTGATATAATAGTTAGATACTAAAGTATTGACACTTATTGTTCAGTTAGTGTTAGACTGTCAAGCACCTCATTAAACCTATCGAGGTAATAGTTTATTCCCATCTATACTTGCTTTGGTTAGTTGCTACAAAGGGCGCACTCACAGCGAACCTAACTGTGCCCTTACCACGTGGTTTTACTATTATAACCTATTTGTGCATAATAAATTATAATAGCTTCTTTGACTCTGCATTCTGTCGGGCTTGTCACCGGCACTCGGCTGCATTAAGAAAAGAAGTATAATAATATAGTCCTTAGCGCTACCTAAGTCTTTATAAGGGCATACCTAACTTATATTATTATACTTTAACGTGGTTAAGCTATGTTTCACGACATATGAAGATAATTTGCATTTCATAGAATAATTACTTTGCGAATGAATTTTTGCATTTTACACCTAAAACTTTATAAGTCGCAACTCACATTCTAGTTGGAATAGTTTGCTTACATTTTATAATAAAGAAACTGGTGCCCTCAATGTCTTGGGATTGTTATACAACTCCGTAGCTTACGCTACTCCGAAGTTATTGAGTTTTTTTAAATTGACAGACTATTCTTATTCCCGGTCTGTCAGCGGTAACACGTTGTCGGTCTCTGTGTTAATAAGGTAATGGTTGACCTCCTTGTGGTGCTTGTGTGAAGGTTGGCTGTTGACCTTGTGCTGTAGGAGCTGGAGCTGGCTGTACTACTTGACCTCCAATTATCTCAGGAGCTGGAGTAGTTGGTACAAACTGAGGGGCTTTATCTTCTTCAGCTGGTACACAATAAGCACCGAATGCTCTTTGTCCTACTTCTTCAGGAGAATCTCCACGTATCCATTGTTTTTCTCCGAATTCGTCAATGTAATATTGACAGAATATACGTAATGTGGTGTAAAGAATGGGTTTTCCACCTTTCGATACAAGTGAACCAGCTTTGATTGCTTCAGTAGCTGGTCGAGTTGCTGTTGCAGGTCTTGCTGGATGGTCTGACAGATGTTGTTTGTAGAACTTCTGTGGTGGACACCAGTCAATCCAACATCCTGTTACATACTGTAATTCTTCAGGAATTGGTTGGTCTGTTTGTGCTGCTCCTCCATGTTGAATTGACAATAATGGGGTAAGCATGTTTACAATGGGTTGAATAAAACAAGTAAATGTTTGTGGTTCTTCCCAAATACACATTACATTTTGAAGCTTAGCAACTACATATTTAGTGCCTGCATTTTGCTTGCCTGCTTCAACTGTTTTGATTAACGGTTCGATTAATTTATAACGTGCCATGACATGATACACTTACCTATACAGTGTGAGGTTTTTGGTGATTTGTAAATTATAGCTATATATTACTTGATGAGGTAATACATTGAAAATGGGAGAAGTGGAAGAATGTGGGTGAGTGGTATATTATCACACACCCACCTAAACAATGGCAAACACTATGAATTCCTTCTCGCTTCCCCCAATGGCTGGCAGCTGTGCCTGATTTGCTTCCTGTGCGCAGCCTTTGTGTTAATACTGAGTACTGTGTACTATGTAGTTGCATGCATTTACAATCCGTAGCGTTTAAATAGTTCTACTTTCCTACGTAATTCCATATTAGTACATGTGAACATTGCGTAGCTTGATGCAACAGTCTCATTATCATAATCATCAGGATGTGAGATTACTTTGAATGCCTCTTTAAGAGTAATCCAATCATGTGCAAATACCTTCCTATAAGGATAGAAAGACAACATAATAAGCCAATAGCCAATATACAATTTGATTTTGTTAAGCATATTTATAAAGTTTTAAGTTGATAATCAAAGCAAATAAGGGCTATTACAGCCCTTATATTAATCCCAATTGAACCATGCATCAGCATAGTCTTCATCTGTATCAGATGGAGTAAATAAACAATCAGACATAATAAGTAAGATTTAGTTAATAATGCAATGATTGACAGTAGTAGCTGATTTGCTTTCTGTTGCATTTTCATAAGTAAACTCATCAAACCCTACCGGGGACTTCCCGATTTCTAACAGCGGTGGGGGATTTGTTTGTGGGTAGTCCACACACGGGCATCTTCTATTAATTTTTTATTTCTAAAAAAATTATAATTTTTGTTAAAATTATGTAATTATTCTTAATACTTACGTTATTAGTGATATGAATATAGAATACGAAATAATAGGCAATACCATCCCATTTGATAAATCTGCGGAAATGTATAGTAGATCTACGCATATAGGTAATGCAGATGACGGATGGTCTGAGATAGTAAAGATAGACGATAAGTATTATATGGTTCAGCAAGGATTACAAGAACACGAAGGGCATATATACATGAGTCAAGTAAAAATAATATCCATAGAAATTTTAGATTAATATGAAACTAATAGAATCTAGTGTACGGATAATTGAGGAAAAAGATCCTTATAAGATGATAGAGTTAGCAGGGAGGACGTGCTATAGGAGTGAGAATAATATAACAAAAGATAGTGCTAAAGAGTTTGTAGATCGTATGATTAAGCTTGGTCATGGAGCTATGTTAGAGCATGGTACTATTTACTTAAGAATACGTGAGACAGTTAACGGTAATATTCCACCAGCTATGCTATATTGGAGACATTTGACCAATAGTACCTACTCTAAAGTAATCTATAAAATAGAAGCTGACCATCCTTACGAAGGCAATTACGGAGTATTATACATAACTACTAACTTAAGAGTGCTAGTAGAAAATAATAGATTAGACGATTTGCAGTATCAAGTAGAACCTACAGAGTATCATGAAAAACGTATTACAGCCAGGTTTATATGTGATAGAGGAGTAAGCCATGAGTTTGTTAGACATAGAGTATTTAGCTTTGCACAAGAATCTCAGAGATATTGTAACTACAATAAGGATAAATTTAATAATGAGCTTACTTTTATTAAACCTACTTGGTTAAATATACCTACTGGAGATTATACTTACTGGGATGGAGATTGGTGTGATATTGATAATATGAAGATTCAATTGCCTTCAGATAATGGTATAGCGGACAACTTTTTATGGTGCTTGAACAATGCAGGAATGCAATACAGACTACTAATAAATAAAGGATTAAAACCACAAGAAGCAAGGGCAATACTCCCTAATGCAACTAAGACAGAGTTAGTAATGACAGGTTTTGAAAGTGACTGGGAACATTTCTTTGAATTACGTTGTAGTGGTGCAGCTCATCCAGATGCTAGAAAGTTAGCTGATGAGTTAAAATCGTTAATGAATGTTAAAAACATTGAACTTAATAGCGTTAAATAATCATAAATAATGTTAATAAATGTTAAAGAAAAGGTAACATAAATAGCATATTAGACGTTTATAGGGGAGTAAGAGGGGTTAATCTACTAATATAGACTAATAAGTTCTATATCATAAGTAAGCCATATATAACTACTCTTACTCTAGATAACTAATTACTACTTTACTTAAGATAATACATATGAATAAAGAAATTAAAGTTGATAAAGCCTACTCTGGAAAGATAATATATCACGGTAATAAACCTTATCAATTAGTACCTGAATTGCATAAAGGTATGTGTGAAGGTTGTAGTCTATATAATAGAAGCTGTCCTTCTAGAATTACTGGTTATTGTACTCAAGGTTATATACTAAAGAAAGTCATATTATAAGTAAATATGGACAAAGATATTATAAATGATATTAATAATAATATAGACAATATATACAATAGAAATAATATTTCTAAAGTAAAATTATATATTAGTTCTGATATTATTACAGATATATTTGAAAATGTTCCTGATACACTAGTATTTAAGTATAAGACTCCGCTTAATAATGAGGCTACAATAATAGGTATAGATAAAGGTATACTAGAAAATTATAGTTACGGTACTGAACAAATATACGTCTACTATGAAAGAGGGGAAGAAGAATGACTTTCAAGATGGTAAGTTAAGATGGGATTTACTACCATTAGAAGAAATTGAAGACATAGTAAAGCTTTATACAGCTGGTTCTATTAAGTATGGTGATAACAACTGGCAGGGCTTAGAAAATGGTTATCAGCGTTATAAAGCGGCTATGTTAAGACACTTACTTGAGTATGAGAAAGGAAACAGGATTGATGAAGAAACTAAAGTAAATCATTTGGCTGCTGTAGCTTGGAATGCAATAGCCATGCTTTACTTAGATAAACGTGGAAAGGGAAAAGTAAATGACAATAAATGATCCAGAGTTGGCAAAAATAATAAAGAATAAACTGCCTATAGATATAAATGGTAAACAGTTTATAGTAGAATCATCTAAAGGAGGAAAATGTGATGGTTGTTACTTTCAAAGTCAGTTAACTTGCCCAGTTAAAGCAGTTACTTACTGCACTTCTAATGGCGGTAATATACTTAAAATAAAGCAATAAAATAAGAACCTATGACTATACTTTACGTTATAGTATTAAACTAAGTTAAAGAATATGAACGAAGATAAAGTATTAGAAACAGTTTTAGAGAAACTTAATTATACCTTCTTAAAGGATGCGTTGGTGAAGCCTTTAGATCCTATTATGGTTACTAAGGAAATTACAGAGCAAATTCCTACAGGAGAGAAGGATGAAGAAGGATATAACAAGTACGAAACAAAGACAGAAACAAAGGAAGTAGAATCTGAATGGGCTACTGGTATTGTTTTAGCTTTACCTTCCTCATACAAAGAGGAAGAGTTGACTATCGGAGATAAAGTAGTATATAATAAGAAATTTGCTAAAGACTTCGATTTGTTCAAGAATAGTCAATTAGTCAAAACCTATGACGTAATAGCAATTTGTAGATAATAAATATTTATACATATCATTGTGAATAAACCCTGGCTTCGGCTGGGGTTTTTCTTTATATATACTTTAAATGTTAACAAATGTTAAAAAGTATTAACAATTTTTTAACATAACCGTTTTAGTGATATGGAAGAAAAACAATGGTTATTAGCAATATTAATAGGTGTATTTGTATTGTGGGCCTGTAAAAAGTTAGAAAGATGAAAAATTTAAAAGTAGTAAAAGAAGACGGATTCTTTAAGAAAGGTGATATTCTTACATATGATGAAGAACTTGATGCATATACTCTTTATATTACAAGTGGTGATAAGTTCAGATCAGCTATGTTAGATCCTATAACAGCAGACGAATTAGTTGAAAAAGAAATTATGGTCAAGGTATCTTCTTCTAAAGAAATCGAAGAAACTATTAACTTCTTAAATGAGAAGATTGAAGAGTATAAACAGAATCTTAAGGACACACAAGATAAGTTTGAAAAAGGAGAAATGCAACCTTGTGTTAAGGTAGAGGCTGAGACTGTACTTTATAATTTGATTAAATTCGCAGATAACGTTAAAGCTAGATTAGAAAATGAATAAATTGGTTAAGGGAGTCTCTAAAACCGATTTATACAATGAATTTCTAAGAAGCCTTAATGGTATACTTAAACTTACTGATAGGGAGTTAGAATTATTATCTACATTTATACAAATAGATATAAATACTCCTAAGCTCCCTAATATCAGTAAGAATGTAATTAGTACTGAAAATAGGAAGTATATCAGAAAGACATTAGGTATTACTCCAGATAACTTGAGTAGATACATTACTAAATTTAAAAGTTCTGGTATACTTGTGAAAGGTAAAATTGAAGATGAAGTAGTAGTCAATAAGGCTTTAATACCAGAAGTAATCGGTGATAGAGTACAGATAACTATAATTTTAAGATTGAATAAAGATGAAAATACAATCAACAATGCTTGAGCCTGGATCTATTATAGTTTGGAAAGATTATAATTTTCTTAAGAAAGCTTGGTATAGTTTATGGAATAAGTGTTTGCCCTATAATAGGTTTACTCTTATTACTCAAAAAACGGAGTTACTAAGTATTAATGGAAACTTTGACAATGATACAGCTATATATGAGCCTATACGTAAATATAGTAAATTAGAAGCTAATAAACTAACTGTCATAGCTAATGATTTACATTACTCTAAGAGTTGGTTAGATATAGCAGATGTAATCAATATAATTAGACCAAACACTATCAGTGGACCTACTACTCTCAATGAATGTAAATACTATAAAAGAGTAAAGCTCAATGAAAAATCAACCAAGTATATGTACTAAGTTAAGTAATAAGTATAATTTGCCTTATCATGTTATAGAAGTTATATGTAACAGTCCATTTAGATTTGCTAATGAAGCTATAACAAATATGGAAGACAAAGCTATCAGATTCACATATTTAGGTAAAATTAAGTTAAAGAAACAGTATGAAAAGAAAAATTAATAAATATGATCCTGTAATTTATCCTAGATTACTTTGGGTTACTAACCGTATTGAAGATCTGGATGAGGCATTTATATTCTGTGATATAACTGATTTCAATAAAGAAAACCCTACTACTTATAGTAACTTAATAGAAGAATATGAATCTGGTACTATCAATGCTGTAACAATACCTGTAATACATAAAAATACTGGAAAAGCTGGTGTATTAGTAGTTATACTTGGGTTAGATGATAAAGAATTATCAAATACTATACCACATGAAGCAACACATGTTACAGATTATATATTCGATAGCCTTGGGTTATCAGCAGATGTTTTCAGTAGAAATGAGTGCTATGCTTATTTACTTGGCTGGGCAGCAAGTTGCATTAGTAGCAGCGTAATTAAATTTAATAAACAATGACAAAGGAAGAAAGTATAGCAATGTGGAATATAGAAAAAAGTAATACTGACAGTTCCATATTACCAAAGAAAATGAAGAAGCTATTTAATAAAGTAGAAGAATTGATACTATCTGGAGAACTTATGTATGATCAGTTTAGTGGAGATATGTTAGATGCAGTAACAGATATGATTATAGATAATACTAACAAAGGAACTACACTTGATAGAGCAGACCAGATAGACTACTTATGTGATAAATTATATGAAAAATATACGCAGCAATATAACAACTCAGAGTCTGGAAAAGGAGATAGCGTAGTTTCAGAAGATACTACAAAAGTACAAGACTAATCCTGATTATGTAAATCCTAATATACCAAAGTAGTTGGCTGAAAGTATATTATATAGACTGAGTAAAGAATATTATTTAGGTTATAGAATTGATTAAAAATTAGACATTATGAATAAATATATTATTTCTAAAAGAAATGCTCTAGTAAAACTAGATACTGATAAATTAGACGTAGATCATATAGATCATAGCTATGATGTAGATCGTATGTGGTTTATTGAAGAAGACGGCATTATTGTAAGAGAAGGTGAGGAATATGAAGTAAAAAAAGGTGCTGTTGTTTTACTCATGTATCGTATTGGAGGCGGAGGAAAAGGAGAAATCATTATTATTAATAATAATGATTTGAGCAATTATTACGAACGTAAGAAGGAGTTTCTTGAAAAAGAGAGAAACAGAAATAGTGGGGAAAAAATATGTGATAGTTGTGAACCAGTTTGTGAATGCTCGAATAATTACTAAAATATGGATAAATTATTAATAGATAAATACGGAGAGTGTCAGTTATATAATACTGACACAAACTCCTTAGGAGAAGTACCTAGCGGTATAGAAACTAGAGCCGCTTACTTTGCTACTGCACCTGGTCAAGCTATTACTAGTACTGAAGTAGTAGACTACTACGAAGGTGATCTAGTATTAGTCGTAGTTTACTATGGTAAGAATACTAGAACTAAGATTATTGTAGTAAGTGATGCAGTTGCTAAGGATGATATTCAAAGATGGTTTGAGGAAATAAAACAGATAGATAATGAGTAAAACGTTCTATAACCATCGCACTTGGCTTAACCCTGAAGATTCACGTTCAACTGGTAGTATAGTATGTTTTGATGGTGAAACTGAATTTGCAGAAGGATTGGATAGAGATTCATTTATAGAAATAGCAGATTGCCACGGAAAAGTACGACTTCATAAGTCAAGTGATGATAGTGTGACTGAGTTTATACAGAAACTATCTGTAATGTGCAATGAAATAGACTGTTTTATTAAACATCTTAAAACTAAATTAATAGATAATGAGACTGTTTGATATTCAGGGTGGCAAGATTATTATACATCCAGATGCTTTAGGTATTCCATGCTTTAAAAGAGTATGGGATGCCGATAAGGCATAGGATAAAGAGCGTGCGAATAGGATAATTAGTTATATAGTACTAATGAATAAATGGGATAGCCCATATGTTCAGAGTATGGAAGCTGATACTAGAGAATCCAAATTGAAAAAGGAAATATTTGGTGATGAAAACTACCAACTTACTGCTGAAGAAACTAGCTGTGAGAACGACTATAAGGCATTCTGCTATACTCGTACATTGGAGATGCTTGATAACATGAGGCTTAAGTTAGACAGTATTAGTAAGTATTATAAGGAATCCCTTGACGATACTTTAGATGAAAAGAAAATTAAAGACTTATTAGCTGGTATGACATCAGTAGGCAATGTACTTAAAAGCATTGATACTTTAGAGAATATGGTTAAGTCTGAAGAAGTAGCTATGGGTAAAGTTAAAGGTGATGCTAAGGTTAATCCTTATGAGTTGGTAAGATAATACATTAATTTATAACCTAAATTAAACAATACGTTTTAACAGTAAATTGAACAAATTATGAGAACAAAATTGATTATTACTCTTGATCTTACTAAAGACGCAGTAGATTTCTGGGAACAGATTAAAGAAGTAGATACTGTATTATGTAAAGTAGTAGCTAAGAAACCTTGGTATAAAAGACTATTTAGCTGGTTCTAAATACATTTGCCATACGTAGAGGCAATTAAAATATATCTACGTGCACGGCGCGTGATGTACGATTGCATGGACTGTCTCTAAAACAGTGTGGCCTCTGAAGCCGACCGGGTGGGTTTGACTCCTACCGCGCCGACCAATAATATAAGTAGTTTATCGGAAAAACTGTAATGTAGTATATTCAAACTGCACATTAAATACTAAAGGATTTGGGCGCAGAAGTGCGATCCGTACTGGTAAACTACTTAAAATATTGAAGCTTTTGAGGAGCAACGTAACTTCCTAAGTCACTTACTATCTGATCAATAGTAAATACAGCTAATGAAGGACTGGATCGTAAGCCAGCGTGTTAGACAGGTGTCACGTATAAGCCTGTGTACTGCGGATTGGAGAAAAGGCATCTCGTATGACTCATAATCATAAGTTCCCGTTCGAGTCGTGGGTCCGCAACATATGTTAAACATGTTTTTTTAAATGAAGAAGGGGGTTCGTTGTGAAACGCGCCCCTTTTAAATATAAAGCGTACTAATATGGATAAACTTAGAGGTAAGAATGTAACTTTTTTTATGCAGGACGAACTTGATGAGTATTCAATTAATCTGGAAATGTGGAATATGGCGTTGGGAGAATTAGAGAAACAAAACAGGAAAACTATAAAAGAAGCTTTAAATAATCTCATCAAATAGTAAGAACAAGAATGGTAGACTTCAATAAGAAGATTAAGTCATCCAATAAATTTAGAGGCCCTGCTTTATAGTTTATAAAGACAGGACAATACTGTACGTATCCAGAAGGAACTACAGAATTTTATAAATTCTGGGATGAAGAAAGAGATAGGTGTATTAATGGTTATACTGCTGATGATGGAGACTTTATCAGTGGATATAACTATTTTTATTTAAACTATTGTCCTATATCTAGAATAGTTAATCATATTACTACTGATAAGTTAGGTAATACAGTGGTAAAACGTGTAAATGAAGTTAGCTTTCCTGATTTCTGGGATTATGACTATTACTACTTTAATGCAGTTCAAGAAGCAGAAGAAGCTGGTAAACACCTGTGCTTATTAAAGTCACGTAGAAAGGGATTTGAACAGCCTTATTCTGAACCAGTGCTAACTCCTACTGGGTTTGTCCCTATGGGGTCTTTGAAGGTAGGTGATTTAGTAATGAACCCATCAGGTGACTCGTGTAAAGTAATAGAGGTTATAGAGCAAGGAGAACAAGATGTATGGGAAGTAGAATTACAAGATGGTAGAAAGGTTAGATGTGGTGAAAATCATTTATGGTCTACTATCAATTCTACTAGAGGCAAATTACACATTATGACTACTAAAGAGTATTCTAAAAGAAAACTATAGCAAGGTAGTCCTGGTAAATATTTTTATCCGTATAAACTTCCCACTAATAATCCTTTACACTTTAATCAGACTACTCCAAAAGTAGACCCGTATGTAATGGGAGTGCTATTAGGAGATGGGTATATATGTGGATCATAGATTATGTTCTCTACTGAGGATGATTTTATAGTTGAGGAAATGCAAAAGTTGCTTCCTAATTATATTATTAAACCGACAGGGGATCCGTTTAAATATGTTATTCTAACGAAAGCAAAAACGCACGAGTTAGGTAGAACTCTAAAGCAGTATGGAGTTAGAGTGAAGGCTTAGAATAAATTCATACCGGATGATTATAAATACGCTGAAGTAAAAGATAGATTTGCTCTACTTCAAGGACTAATGGATACAGATGGTTCCAGTTCTTCTAACGGAGCTTGTACTTTTGTAAGTACATCTGAAAAATTAATTGATGACGTGGTGTGGTTATGTAGAAGCCTCGGTATACGTTGTAAGAAATCAAATAAGATTGAGGGGAGAACCGATGTTGATTTTGGTAACGGACACTATTCTAATACTCTACCTCACTGGTGTATAACTATAACCACGCAAGAGCCCATATTTCGTTTAGACAGAAAACTAGTTAATATACGAGATAATAGAAGATACAATTATAATGCTATAGGTATAAAGTCAATCCGTAATCTGGGCTATAAAGAGCAACAACGATGCATTCGAGTGGATCATGATAATATGATGTATATTACTAGAGACTTTGTAGTTACGCATAACAGTTATAAAGGGGGAGCTATGGCTTGCCGAAACTATTACTTAATTCCTAATAGTAAAACATTTATATATGCATCAAATAAGTAGTATTTGACTGATGATGGTATTCTTACTAAAGCATGGGATTATATGGACTTTATAGATAAAAATACAGCTTGGGGTAAGAAGAGATCTGTTAATACTTAGATGCGTAGACGTGCGGGGTTCTATACTAAGGATGACTATGGAAATGTAATAGAAATGGGTTACAAATCAGAGATTATTGGTGTTACTTTGAAAGATAATCCGGATGTAGTTCGTGGTAAAAAAGCTAATCTTATTTTGTTTGAAGAGGGTGGTTCTTTCTCAGAATTAGGAGCAGCATGGCAAATTGCAAGACCATCAGTAGAAGTAGATGGTATAGCATTTGGTACTATGATCGTATGGGGAACAGGTGGTGACGAAGGTTCTGCATTTGAAACTATGAAGGATATGTTCTATAATCCCGATGGTTATAACTGTTTAGGATTTGATAACATATGGGATGAAACAGCTACTACTAATAAATGTGGATTCTTTGTACCTCAATATACTAACCTTGATATACGTGATAAAGAAGGTAAACGTATATACATGGATGAGGATGGTAATACGTTTAGAAAAAAGTCTTTAGAACATATATTAGCCGAAAGATAGATAGTAATATCTAATGCTACTAGTAATGCAGCAGTAGACCGATATGTAGCAGAGAGACCTATTACTCCTGCTGAGGCTATGCTAGAATTTAATGGTAATATATTTCCTAAAAAAGAATTATAGGAATAGCTATCTTTACTTAGAACTAATAAGAAACTATAGAATCATAAATAGGTAGGAGATCTAGTATAGCAACCTGATGGTACCATTAAATGGGTAATTAAGAAGACTGGAGACATAACTCACTATCCTTTAAGAACTAAAAGAGATGAAACTACAGGAGCTCTAATAGGAGATGATCCAACTGGATCTATAGTGATATGGGAGCATCCTAATAAAGATGCTAGTCCTGGATTATACATTGCGGGTGTCGATAGTTATGACTATGATGAATCAAGTACTACGTCTCTAGGTTCCTGCTTTATATATAAGCGTGTTCAATCTATAGAACAATATTCAGATATTATAGTAGCTGAGTATACTGGTAGACCTAAATCAGCAGAAGAGTTTTATGAAAATGTAAGAAAATTATTGTTATATTACAATGCTAGAGCAATGTATGAAAATCAAAATAAAGGTATATTTGTTTACTTTACTAATAAGCATTGTGATTACTTACTAGCTGACCAACCTGATATTATTAATGACATTGTTAGTAATTCTAAAGTAAATAGAAAAAAAGGTTGTCATATGAATAAACAGATCAAATAGTGGGGTTGGGGTCTTATAAAAGACTGGCTTAATGATATTAATGCTGATGGAAAGAAAAATGTATACAACATTATGTCAGAACCGCTATTAGAAGAGCTTATAGCTGCTAATGATGTAGTCAACGTGGATAGAGTAATGGCGTTGACACAGGTAATGATATATAGAGAATAGCTCTATAATGTTAAAGTAAAAGAAGTAAAAAAAGAGAATAGAAATAGGGTACTATTTGATGGCCCTATATTCACTCAACAGTGGTTTCGTGACGACGAAATGGCTGATAATATAGAAGCATATATGTTTTAATTATGAGAAATATTAATCAATTTCCCTTATAGAGACTACCTATGTCTAAGAAGACTCAAGACTGGAAAGAAGCCTGTGTAGATTACATAGCTGGGCATAGTCAAGGTAGTTCTAGAGATGGTAACAATAGAAGCCGTAAAGAGGAAATGTAGACTTACTATGATCTATACAATAGTATATATAGTGAAAAAGATCTTAAGTATGTTACTAATCCATTCAAACAATAGGATGGATTTCCAGCTATGGCTCAAGACTATAATATAATAAAGCCAAAGATTGATTTACTTTTAGGAGAAGAAACTAAAAGACCATTTAACTTCAGAGTAGTACATACTAGTGATATAGCTACTAGCGAAATACAGGATAAAGCTAAACAAATGATTGTTGATTATATTCAAGCGACAATCATGAGTAAACTAGGACCTGAAGAACAAGCTAGATATCAAGAAGCATTATAGTCTGGAGAAATAATGACTCCTGAGTAGATACAAAAGTACATAAGTAAAGACTATAAGGATATTGCTGAAATAACCGCATATCATAGTCTTAATTACTTAAAGAATAAATTAAATATTACTCATGAGTTCTTTAAAGGGTGGAAAGATGCTTTAATAGGTGGAGAAGAAATATACTACGTTGGTATAGTAAATGGAGAACCGTGTTTGCAGCGTATTAATCCAATATACTTTGATTATGATTCAGATACATCTGACTTAGAGTTTATACACGAGGCTCAATGGTGTTGTTATGAGATGATTATGTCTCTTACTGAAGTATATGATAGGTTATATGATAAAATGTCAGAAAAACAACTAAATGAGTTACTAGATATGATGGATGATCGCTCTAAAGGTGGTGTAACTCCAGAAGTAAGAAAAACATCTTTAGACTATCCTCATATTAAAACTCACAGTATAAATGGATTTAGCTCTAATCCTTTTGAAGAATCCGACAATATACATGTATGGCATTGTTGTTGGAAGTCTTTAAAGAAGATTGGTTTTGTCAATATAATTAATCCTGAAACAGGTATGCCAGAAGAGTATCAAGTAGATGAAACCTATAAAGAAACAGGTAATGAACTTGATGTTGAATGGAAATGGATTATTGAAGTATGGGAAGGATATAGAATAGGACAAGATATATATGTTGGTATATAGCCTGTTGAGTACTAGCATATATCTGCTGATAATCCTAATGCTCAAAGATTACCATATACTGGAGTAATATATAACAATACTAATAGTAGACCACGTAGTCTTGTTAGTATGATGAAGCCACTACAATATATGTATATTGTACTATGGTATCGTCTTGAATTAGCTATGGCTAGAGATAAGGGTAAAGTAGTTACTATGGACATTACTTAGATACCTAAGTCTATGAATATAGATGTAGCTAAGTGGATGCATTATTTATCAGCCCTTGGAGTTAACTTTGTAAATCCTTATGAAGAAGGTTGGGATATTCCAGGTAGAGAAGGTGGTAAGCCTAGTCAGTTCAATTAGATATCAGCGCTTGATCTTACTATGGCTAATACTATAGACTAGTATATTAATCTAATGGATAAGATAGAATCTATGTTATCTGAAATATCCGGAGTAAGTAAACAAAGAGAAGGTTCTATTTCATCTAATGAATTAGTAGGTAACGTAGAAAGATCTGTAGTATAGTCAGCTCATATTACTGAACCTTGGTTTTGGGTTCATAATTAGGTAAAAAAAGAATGTTTAACTATGTTATTAGACACAGCTAAACATGCTTGGAAAGATAACAGGACTAGTATACAGTACGTATTAGATGATGCTACTAGAGCATTTTTAACTTTATCAGATGATTTCTTCTATGAAGATATGGATATATTTGTAGAAGATACTACTAAGAATCAACAGCAGATAGAAGCTCTTAAGAACTTAATGCAACCTGCTATGCAAAATGGAGCTAGTTTACTTGATATAGCCGAGATTATTACTATGGATAATGTCACTATGATTAGAAGTAAATTAGAAGAAATAGAGCAAAAGAGAATGGAACAGCAACAAGCTATGGAACAAGCTCAAGCAGAACGTGAACAACAAATGGCTCAAATTCAGAATGAAATTAAAGAAGAAGAGCTTATGCTTAAGGAAGCTGAAATGGATCTTAAGAAATATGAGATTGATTCTAATAATGCTACTAAGATAACTGTTGCTCAATTAAATGCTTATAGAGGTGCTGAAAATATGGATCAAGATGGATCGGGAGTACCTGATGTAATTGAAATAGGTAAGCAAGCTATTGAACAACAAAAGGTAAATTCTGATATTGCTTCTAAACAATTTGAGTTCAATAATAAGAAGCGTGAAATGGAAATGAAACGTGAAATTGAGAATAAGAAGATTGAGCTCGAAAAGCAGAAAATGAAGCAAGAAATGGAATTACAGAAACAAAAAGATGCAGAAGCATATAAGAGAGAACAACTCAAAGCTAAAACAGCTTTGAAGAACAAAACTAATGCTGAGGCAGCCAGAAGTAAGAAATAATCATGAAGATAATTAAGAATAAATTTATACCATTTAAAGGATATAAATTAATGAATTTCTTTGGTATTATATTTCAGAGAAATGATGCTATTGTAACAGCGGATGAATACAACCATGAAAAGATACATCTAAAACAGATGTAGGAAATGCTTTGGATTCCTTTTTACCTATGGTATGGTATAGAATACCTATGTATAATGTTGTCCTGTAAATGGAATAAACAAAGCGATAAATATCATGACGTTAGCTTTGAAGAGGAAGCTCACAATAATGATAAAAACTTAAACTATTGTAAAGAGCGCAAGCACTATTCATGGTTTAAATATGTAAAAATAGGCAGTTATAAAAATAAAAAATAAGGAGGAATAAATTATGGCATGCGGAAAAGGCGGAAAGAAATCCGGTGGTAAAAAAGGTAAAGGTGGTAAATGATAAGTAATCATGGATAAACAAGCATTTAAATAGAGAATGCAAAACCTAAAGTCTTACCGGGAGAATAACCCCGGTAAAGGCTATTGGGATTGGAAAGTACAGTCTTTTGAAAATGGTGGAGAAGTAACTCGTAAATCATTGAAAGACATACGAAAAGAATCAACTATAGGAGACAAACTAGACTATGACGTGATGTTATAGAATCAAAATACTTATTAGAAAGAATTTGCTACTAATAGGAGACGGTAAGTTAGATAAAATACTTTCAGATATAGATAAAGCTACTTGGAAGAATCCTACAGAAGCTATGAAAGATAATCTAATTTCACAAGGTTATACTCCAACAGAACAGAATATTAAATCACAATTACAAGCTATTAACGCTAAAGGCACTAAAGGATTTGCAGTACCAAGTATGTATTCATATTATGGAGCTCCTAGAAACACATGGCATGAAGGTATAGGTCATATAGTAGGAGACAATAATCCGGCTATTTTAGATTCTACTCCAAGTATAAGTATACCTAGTAATGATCCACAATATTCAGACTATGTAAATCAAGCTAATGAAAAACATGCACAGACTTGGGATTTTAGAGGTAAGAATTAGACTTTAAAGGATGATGCTGGTAATTACTATATTGATCCTAATAGATAGCTTAGTTCTGATGATATATAGGAAATGATAGACAAAGGAGCTGTAATTCCTGATTAGTGGAAAGATATTACTGCTTAGGATATATCAGATCTTACTAATACTTTTGCATACAACTATGCTGAAGGAGGCGAAGTAGGTAATCCTAATGATGACTTTACTAAAGCTATTAATATCAAATTAGGTAGAACTTCAGATGGTAGACCTAAAGAACAAGGACTTAAACCTGTTATAGATTTAGAAGATGCTGCTAATATAACTCCTATAGGAGATGCATTATCTGCTAGAGACGTATATAATGCTGTTACAGAAAGAGATTGGACTGGAGCTGGTTTAGCTGCATTAGGTATACTTCCTATTATACCTAGTGGATTATAGAAAGCCAAGAAAGTAATTAAGCAAATTCCTACTGTAAATAAGAATACTTAGTCATTACTTGATGCTAAATTCTCTTAAAGAATTAGAGTTCTATAAAGCATGTAAAACATCATACGGAAGCATCTATCCTGATACATAGGAATGGCCAACAGATAAACAATACAGAATATTAAAAAAATTTAGTAATGATTAGTATTTTACAGATAAAGAAAAGAACTTTATTATAAACTACTTAATAGATTGTTTAGTAGAAGGTTAGCCATTTGATTGTTCTAGTTTAGGACCTAATAAATATCTAAATGAATGATTTAATAGACTATACAGGTATTATGCCGGTTTACCCTATACCTTCATATAAGTATGGTGGTATTCATATTAAGAAAAAGAATAGAGGCAAATTCAATGCTCTAAAGAAAAGAACAGGCAAGACTACAGAAGAACTTACGCATAGTAAGAATCCTTTAACACGTAAGAGGGCAATATTTGCTTAGAACGCTAGACGTTGGAAACACAAAGGAAGAAAGAAAAACAATTAATCTAATTATATATAATTATGGATAAGAACACATTGAACGGCTTTGAAGTATTTGAAGAATTCGTGCCAGGTGGTGTAGTAAATAAAAATACATTTAATACCAGTCTCGAAGATGATTTTGATGGAGCTGGTGAAGAGTTAACCGATGAAGAGTTAGAAGAAATTCGTAAGAATAACAATACTGTAAAAACATCTTCTAAGAAAGATAAGAAAGATAAGAAGGAAGATGATACAGATGATGATCCCGATAATGATTTAGATAACAATGATGATGATACTGACAATATTGTGGATGACGGTATATCTGACGATGACTCTGAAAGTGATACAATTATCAGTTTCTTTGACTCTATTTCTGAGAGACTTGGTTGGGAAGATGTAGAAGATGATGAAAAACCTAAGACAGCAGAAGAGTTAGTAGAGTACTTCCAAGAGGTAATTGAAGAGAATTCAGTACCACAGTATGCCAGTGAAGAGGTAGAAGCTCTAGATAAATTTGTTAAGAATGGAGGTAATTTGAGAGATTATTTCCAAATTGATGGAGAACTAGATCTAGAAGATTTTGAAATTGAAGATAACGAAGTAAACCAAAAACTTATACTTAAGGAGTTCTTGAAAGAAAAAGGCTTTAATAATAAGCAAATAGATAAGAAGCTTACTAAATATGAAGATGCTGGTTTACTTGAGGATGAGGCTACGGACGCATTAGAAGCTCTTAGAGACATTAGAGAACAAAAGAAACAATAGCTATTAGAAGAACAAGAAAAGAGTGCTAAGGAGCTTAAAAAGCGTCAACAGGATTACTTTAACTCCGTTGTGACTGAAATAAAGGGCATGGATAATATTCGTGGAATTAAAATACCTCAAAAAGATAAATAGGCATTATTAGAATATATATTCAAACCCACAGCTGATGGAAAGACTCAGTATCAGAAAGACTATTCCAAAAGCGTGAAAAACTTACTCGAGTCTGCCTACTTTACTATGAAAGGCGATACTTTACTAAAGGCAGCAAAGAGCGAAGGCTCTACTGTGGCTATTAATAAATTTAAAAATAGCTTAAGTAAAACAGGAGTAAGTAGAAAGACTAGAAGACAGGATAACACTAGCACTGAGTCTATGTGGGATTCTTTTGCACGACAATTGCGTGTAGATTAAATAACAACTAAATTATAATTTACTAATATTTTATGGATAATAATATTCTTAATAACTTGGTTCTGTACAAAGGTAAGCGTTTTTCTGACCTGATTGATACTAACAAGATTTCAGCAGCTTCGCAATAGAATCCGTATCAGGTTGCTACCGTGTTATCTTATGTATTTGGAACTAAAGATAATGGTTACAATACTTCCCTTGACATGCTGACTGGCGGTCTTGGTAATGTAATGACTATTGATCAGCCGAACTGGGAGTGGAATGTAATGATTGATACAGATAGAGCTATTACCATTAGAGATGCTAAATGGAATGGTGCTGCTATCAATGATAATACTACAGCTGGTTTAGGTAATACTCCTATTTATCTGTGGTTAGAAGAAAACTGGTTTGGTCCTACAGCAGTTATTGAACTGGATAACAAAGATTATCAGTTGCGTGTTGCTGGTGCTCCGTATCAGGATGGTAACTTGTGGGTTTATACTTGTTTTATTGCAGATGGTAATCCCGCTTCATATGTACCTGCTAAATATTTGAAAGCTGGTTCTCAAGTATCTCGTCTTGCTTCTGCTGTTGAAGAATACAGTGAAGAAGGTGATATCCTGAACTATAGTACTCACTTTAAGATGCGCAACTACCTGACTACTATTCGTATTAACTACGATATTACAGGTTCTGCTTACTCTACAGTAATGGCTATTGCTTTGCAAGATCCTAAGACTGGTAAGAAATCTTATCTGTGGGCTGATTATCAGGAATGGTTAGCTCTACGCGAGTGGTATAAGAGATGTGAACGTATGCTTGTTTACATGAAATCTAATGTAAATAAAGATGGTTCTTGTAACTTGAAGGGTACTAACGGTCGTTCGGTATTTATCGGTGCTGGTTTGCTAGAACAGATTGCTCCGTCTAACAAGCGTATGTATACTAGATTGACAGCTGAGTTGCTGGAAGATTTCTTGTTTGACCTGTCTTATAATGTACTTGGTACTAACGAACGTAAGTTTGTTGCTTTGACTGGTGAAATGGGTATGCGTGAATTTGACCGTATTTTGAAGGAAAAAGTAGCTACTATGAACCTCATGGATACTGTATTTGTAACTGGTTCTGGTGATAACCTGAAATTTGGTGGCCAGTTCAAGACTTATCAGATGACTAATGGTATTGAGCTTACTTTGAAGTACTTCCCGTTGTATGATGATACTACTTATAATCGTCAGTTGCATCCGGTTACTCTGAAACCTCTGGAATCATATCGTATGACATTCCTTGATCTGGGCCGTCGTGATGGTGAAGCTAACATTGTTAAAGTAGTTCGTAAAGATCGTGAATTCGTAACTTGGTATACTGGTGGTGCTGTAGCTCCGTCTGGTTATGCTAACTCCAAGAATACACTGAGATCTAACGGTAAGGATGGTTACACTGTATTCTTCCTTGGAGAAATGGGAATAATGTTGAGGGACCCGCGTGCGTGTGGAGAACTGATCATGGAAGCTGAAGACTAATTCTAACTTTTTTATACATTTATTGGTAACCTTGTGGTAAGTTTAGCGTTATATAGTTATAACCAAAACTTAAGATATTATGTTACGATCATATGATGTTTATAAAATAACGAACAAGGTAAATAATAAAGTATATATTGGAATTACAAGTAAAGGAATAAGTGCTCGGTGGAAAGAGCATATCTATAGTGCCGAGCACGACTGTCCTTTCAAACTTCATAGAGCTATACGTAAATATGGCAAAGAAAACTTCTCAGTAGAGCTTATAGATTTTGCAAATAGCTGGGAAGAACTAACTAAAAAAGAACAACAATACATTTCCGAATATAATAGTCTTCAAGATGAATTTGGATACAATATGACAGAAGGAGGAGACGGAACTTTTGGTAAAATAGTATCTGAAGAAACTAAAGAAAAAATTCGTCAAAAGGCTATAGGAAGAGAAGTTACTGAAGCTACCAGAATTAAACTATCAGAAGCTGGTAAAATAGTAACTGAAGCAAGAGAAGCTTATTGGAAATCTGGACAAATTGGGGCTACTAGAAAAAAACCAGTGTTACAATATACTAAAGACGGAGAGTTTATTGCAGAATACTCTGGAGTAAACGAAGCATCTAGAACATTAGGGATCGCTGTTTCAACTTTATCTAATGCTTTAAAACGTAAAAATATTGTAGGTTCTAAAGTAAACCCATACATATGGGTATATAAAGAAGATTACCCTGATGTACCTAAAACAGTTTCTACTAGTTTATTCGCTAAAGATCCTGACTGGAAGCCTACTATATCTGAAGCTTGTAGAAAAGCTGATTTAGAGTCTAGAAAAAATAGAAAAGCAACAGAAAAGCAGTTACAGATTACTAAAGAAAATGGCATGAAAAAAGCAAAATCTATTTGCTTATACGATAAAGATGGAAATTTAATTAGTGAATATGAATCTATAATTAGTGCTAGTAGGGAAATGAAATGCGATAGAAGAAGTATTCAAAGACAACTTCAAAACCCTGTAGATCCTAATAATAAACGAGCTTGGAATAACGCTAAATATATTTGGAAATATAAAGAAGAACTAACTGAACAATCTAATTAATTAATTATGGAAGTAATCGTTAGAATAATTAAAACAAACCCTTGGACTGGTATTACTAAATGGTCTACATGTTATGACTATATCAGTTCATACTGGACACGTTCTGGTAATTTATATACTGGTTTAAGTGCAGAAGATGCAACCAGATTAGAAAAAGAAATTGGATATGCAGAAGGATAGCTTTCACCTGAAAGCAAATTTTGGGATACATTTGCTATTAAAATTGGTAGGAAAGATCTAATTCTGGATATCGACAGACCTGAAGATGAACTTAAATATTTGTTCTTGAAAAAGCATAAGAGAGTAGCAGATGGGCTTAATAATGTAACCGCTTCTACTGATTATGTTATTATCAATAAAGATAGCGAAGCTAAAGAAGTTAATAAGATTAACAAGATCAAACGTGAAGCATATAGAGAAATGGATAAGATGTCTATTGAAGATATGCGTAAGTGTCTTAGACTTTATGGTATCAAATCTGATACACTGTCTAATGAAATGGTTGAAGCTAAGCTTAGTGAACAGATTGAAGCTGCACCTGATAAGTTTATAATGAAGTGGGTAGAAAACCCGAATAAAGAAATTACTTTTGTTATTGAAGAAGCTATTGCTAAGAATATCATTCGTAAGAATAGAACTCAATACTTCTTTGGTACAGACTTAATTGGTAATGGTATAGAAGATGTTATTGCTTACTTGAATAATAAGAAGAACCAAGACATCAAGCTTGCTATTATGGGAGAAATTAAATCTAAATAATGAAAATATCTGATTTACATAAGGCATTTAAAGTTCTCATGGATAAGAATTCAGAGGCAGTTGCTTTTGGTGGCTGCCCTGCATTCCTACCCGAAGAAATAGATCTATTTCTTAATTAGGCGTATATAGAGGTAATATGTAATAAGTACACTGGCAATAATACTCTAAAAGTAGGATTTGAAGGTGCGGTTAAACGTATTGCCGATCTATAGAAACTAATTAAGACAGATACAGCATTATCATTAGTATATCCATACTCACATTCTAATGTGCTTACTTTATCTAATTTCTTTAATGACGGAGAATAGCTTAAAAGAATGTTCTATGTAGATTGTGTACTTCACTTTAATGGTGAAGCAACAATATGTTCATTAACAGATCATGAAAAAGCTAAGGGGTTCTTACAAACATATAACAATATACCTTGGATTGAAACTCCTATAGCAGTATTAGAAGACAACACTTTAAAGATCTATATAGATCCTATACGTATGTCTTCTGAACAATATACAGCAGATATTACTTATATTAAATATCCTGAAACTATTAGTTATAAAGACTATAATAAGGATATTACCGAAGTACCTGATTATGTACTTAATGAAGTAATAGATAGGGCTGTAGAAATTGCTCTAGAGACTATAGAGTCTTAGAGAACACAAACTAAAGTACAACTTGATAGCTTAAATGAATAATGAGCCCTAGAGAATTACAAATAGAAGTAGAGAGACGATTACAGTTAATCAATCCTGAATTATCTTTAGCTGGCAAATTACCATCTGATACTATAATATCATTCATTAATGAAGCTATTGATAAATTTTGGAAGACTAGGTATTCTGGTTTGAATTTTAAACAAAGAGGGTTTGAATAGGATCAGAAACGTACTGACGATTTACGTACTCTAGTTACTAAGCACACTTACAAAGATATAGATATTTCTAAAGTAAACCAAGAGGAATATACAGTTACCTTGCCTGATGATTATGTTATATTATTAGGAGATACAGCAGGTATAGCTCCAGCAGATGGAGTAATAAATAATTGCTGGGAGAAGGATGCTTTAGGTAACTACAAAATAAAGTACAGTGATACGATAGAAGGTACTATTGAAACTGTTGATAGAATCAAGGAAAATTCATTATCTGAGTATCGTCTAAAGTATACTAAAGCTAAACCAATCAGACTCATATAGGATAATACAATTACTTTATACACAGATGGTAATTATAAAGTAGCCGAATATACTATTGAGTATTTAAAGAAACCAAGTAAAGTAGACCTTAAAACTAATCCTACCGATGAGTATATAGACTTACCTGTTCATACTCATATGGAAATAGTTAAATTAGCAGTATAGTTAATATTAGCTACTTTACCAAATTATAATGTATATTCTAATGAAGTAAATTCAATGGAATAACATTAACAGAAAGCGCTTATTGACGTGGAAATTAAACTTTTAAACAAGTTAGGAAAGTAGAAAGTAAGCGAAAATAGACAGAAGCGCTTAATATGTCTAATCTAAAATAACAATTACATTATATGATAACTTCAGTTCACACCGTTCTTATCGGTAAGAAATGTCCTGCTAGCTATACTACTGTAGACGCTTTGAATGCTGGTGAAGTAGCTTTGTTTGATCAGAATAAAGCTATCCTTAAAACAGCAGCAGAAGCCGCTAAGGCTAGCTCACTCTATGTAGGTGTTGCAGGTGAAAAGATCAATGTTACTATGCCTGATGGTAATGTTGCTTAGAAAGCTAATATTGAATTCTCTAATGAGATTCAGAAGAGTTCTAAACCATCTGCCGTAATCGGTCAGCATATAGAACCTACTCAAGATAAAGTAGTTATTACTTTGACTGATGCTACTATTGTAGCTGGTCACAGATATGTACTTCGTGTATTGTATAAAGATATTGAAGCTAATAGCTTCCAATTTACTCATACTTATGAAGTATATGCTGAATCAAATGAAGCACAGAAATTAGCGGAAGCTTTTGTAAAGAAAATTAATGCTCACAAGAATCGTCGTATTCAGGCTGAGAATGCTGCTGCTGTTCTCACTTTGACTGCTATGGTTAAAGATGATAATGAAGGTGTTTATTCTCTGAATGAATACTCTGTAGTAGATATGGAAGTATCTCTGTATCATACTGTTCCTGGTGCATTGCTTGCTAATCAGCCGGAAGCAGTATCTGGTGCTACTATTGCTAAGACTCCAGGTAATCCTGGTAAAGGTTTCTGGAAGCAAGTTCGTGATGCAGAAGTACGCTACATGGGCTATAAAGGTCATGTGTTTACTGGTGCATATCCTGAAGTAGAACAGGCTCGCAAAGTAGTAGAAGGTACTTCTTATGACTATGCAGTAATTGAAAATGATAACCTGTATCTGAGTAATGACAACCAATATATTAAGACTACTCCGTTGACTACGGAAGTATACTGTCCTAGTATGGTTGATTCTATTGTTGATAAAGGTATTCAGTCATTTATCAAAGGTGAAACTGTAGCATAATAAAAACAGTGTTTCAGTGTGCTGACAAGGGCTATGGGGCTAAATAGCCCTGTAGCCTTTTTTTATTTAAAAGTATTAATATGAAGATAACTGGTATAACAATAGTAAAACACAACATAGTAGTAGAATTAGATACAAAGATACCTGATTCAGTAGATTCAAATTTGTATTTATATATAGACACACTGAATAACTATTCTAACAGGAGTTCAGTAAATCCTGATAAGCATTCATATAAATTATTAGTATTAGGTACGGACTATAGCTCTGATGTAAAGATTGACGAATAGAGATTATCTATAGTAATAGATTCTAATAAATTAGAAAATATGTGTATGAGTGCGTTTATTGCTACTATAGATAATTCAAGTCAATTCTTTTTCAATCAAGCTGATATATATTATAAAGAAGTAGAATTACTATGTAAGAACTGTAGTACTTGTTTAGATGATCAGCAAATAGATAGAATGATATTGTTTTTATTGAAACAAGATCTGTTAAGTTACGCTATCAATAATAACTTAATAGACGATGCAGTACAGTATTATACAGATATAGCTAGAATGCTAAATATATGTTTAGATACTAAAACTACATTCTACAATAACCACGATTGCTTTGCTTGTAATAAAACTTGTAGAAACGGAGTTTGTTCATTATGCTAATAGATGATATATATAGAATAGGTAAAGAGTATAACTTAAAAGTTAAGTACAACTCTAATCAAGGTATACCTTGCATACGTAAATGGGTTTGTGCTAATCATATTGCTCGTCTATTAGAAAGTGATTTAAAGTTTACAGATGAACAAATAGATTGTCTTAGAGCATTGATAAGCAAGTTAGTACATCCTTTGGATGAAATGTGGAAGGATACTTCTGAAACTGATGATAAAGCAATACTGCTAGAACAAAGTTTAGGAGTAGATTTAGGTATAAAAACATTCTATGACGAACTTTTAATTTGTGAAAAATGACTCCATTAGAAGAACAAGTACAGAAAAATACCACATCTATTAAGACTATATCAGATAGTCTAATATAGTATGCTAAAGATACAGACTTAGATAAGTCTAATGAGAATATATCAGCTAATACATCTGATATAGAAGAATTACGTAATAATATAGGCAGTCTACAAACTCAAATTAATCTATAGAATCGTATTGAGTAGATGAAGGATACTAATATAGTAGATGCTGCTAAATTAGACTTACTTTAGTATGACGGTAAAAGATGGTCAAATATTGCTGCTAATAAGGTAGTTACTGGCTTACTTGGTAAATTAGTTGATTTACAAGATGTATCTATTAATAATTTACGTAATGACAACGCATTAGCATGGGATAGTGAATTATAGAAGTGGACTAATAAGAACCTGAATACAGAGATATATGATGATGTATTCTTAAGTAAGATTAAACCTGATTCTACTGCTTATGAAGTGTGGTTTAAAGAATCAGCAATATTTGGTCAAGAAGGTTTTGCATCAGGTCTTACAGGATTTGGTGGTAAGATTGACAGATATGGTCATGCTGAATTTGATAGTCTTACTTTACGTAGATTCCTTGAAGTACCTGAATTGAGATATAATCGTGTAGAGATTCAATTAGGAGATAAGTGGAATGCTCCTGGAGCAGGTGTAATAGAAAGTGTAGAACAAACAGATGAATATTCAGGTGTTATTACACTGAAACTAGAAGAAGGAGAATACGGGGCTGTATCAATGGGTGACTTATGTATGGGTATATATCATTCAGAGAAGACAGATGAAAATGCTGAACACGATGAAGATGATGGTAGAGGTAATAGAAAGTTTGCGGGTTTCTATACTGTTTACTTTGAAGTTACTAACATACTAGATGCACAAAATAAGAAATTTGGTTACAAGCTTAGGCCAGTAGATGATTATTGGAATATGACGTTTCACCCATGTGCTCAAATGAACTTTGTTGCATATGGTAATAAAACTAATGTAGATCGCCAAACATCTTGTTACTCAACTCGTACTTATACACGTTACTTAGTAAACTAGAATACTTGGGATTAGAAGGCTAAGAATATTGCAATGCAATTTGGTAATCTTGATAATCTCAATATGTTTGGTTACGATATGAGAGGATATTCGGCATATCTTAATTCAGTATACTTTACCGGTACTATTACTCAAGTAAAGCCAAATGGAGAAGAGATAAGATATGCTAATGATAGAGGACCTTGGGAACCAGACACTCACTATGATTACTATGATAGAGTAAGTGTATTAGGTTACTTATGGTTATGTGTTAATATAAACGGTACCGATACTAAACCTAGCGATAGTAATCCGGATTGGTTAATGCAAGTATCTAAAGGTGATACAGGAGAAGGTTTAATAGTACGTAGGTCTGAATGGTGGCCTGGTAGACTATATTGCAATGAAAGTGAAGTATCTCCAACAGTACAACCATTAAGGTACTTAGATATTGCTTTAATTAAAGATTTAGGAACCTCTACAGGTTATAAGGCATACAAATGTATATCTACTATAGATAGGGGATTAGGACAAGGTAAACACTTATCTTCTAGCGATAATAAACCTGGTACTCCTGGTGGAGCTGAATATTGGGAAGAATTAGCTTAGAATGTAGCTAGTATATATACTGATCTAATAATAGCTAAAAATGCTAAATTAGACTTTATTACTGGTAATTCATTAAGAGTAGGTTATCAGACTGGTAATACATCTAATGACTTTCATGTAGTAGCAGGTATTACTGGTGAAGGCGGAAATGACAATAATTCTGTTCGTATATGGGCTGGTACTACTGAAGAAAATAGAGCTAACGCTCCATTCTTAGTTAGACAAGATGGTAGAATGGTGGCTAATAACGCGTCTATAAGAGGAGAGATAGAAGCCTTATCCGGTACCATTTAGTCACTTGAAATTACAGGTGTGCTATTTGGTGGTACAGAGGCAAACGGAATGAAACTGTTCTCTAGTTATATAAAGTTTAAGGAAGGAGAAAGAGAAGCATTAATAGGTACCCCTAATTCTTTAGGTTACTCGTACTTTGGTTCTTTTAAAAGTAATGCTAATAATTTTGACGTTGCATAGATAAATGATGGTCTGTACTTTAATATTACTGGCAGTTTAATTCGTAATATGGCAATATACGGCTCGGGAAGTTTATCATTATATGGAGATGTGGTAGGTTATAAACTTAGTTATGCTACAAATCCTTCTGAAAATTAGATACTGTATCAGCAATATTCAAGGACTATATTTATAGGTAGTAGTGTTAGACGTATGTGGTATGGATTACCACATCTTGATAGTGTAAAAACAAAGTTAGCCATACAAACTCTTGAATGGGCTGTTCCTGTAACATTTGTTTATAACCCACGTAGTAATCCAAAAGAATGCAATATATGGGGTAGAGGAAATAACGACAGTAATTCTAATAGACCTATATTATATGATAATAATGGTAATAGAATAGAATAGATTACTGTGAATGTAGGAGATGTTATGGATTTTCTATTAGTATATTCACAAAACAAATATTATGCAATACTTAGAAGTAGATCTATTTAATTATGAAAATAAATTTTGCACAACTGGAAGTATACACTGACATCCAAAAAACAAATAAGATTTGTATGGATGCTAGACAACAATTAGGTGAATTAATTTATGAAGTAGGTAGTGGTATTAAAGCTCATTCTTTAGCTTTAAAGATATATAATTCTGAAGGTGAGCTAGAATATACAGATGAAGAAGTACAAGTTATTATGCAATTTGTAAATCAATACTGTAAGCCTGCTATCATAGATGCTATGAATGCATTAAAAACAGAAGACAAGTAATATGATTACAAAAGGAATTAGAATAAGTTAGTTAGTCGAAAGGAAAGATCTCAATGGTAAAGAAATAATTCCTTTTCAAGATGGCATTCACAATGGTAAAATGTCTATTGATTCGTTAATAGACTATATAGGAGATGTATCAGATAGTGATATAGACCTACAATCGTTAGTAAAGATATAGGAGTTTGTAGATACAGTATCAGAAATGAATACTCTACTATATCAAGCTAAAGAGAATGATATTTATTATTGTAAAGAAAATAAGAAATTATACATTAGAAGATTCAATGAATGGGAGATAATAGATCCTCTTAATTCTAAAGTATATGTTCTAGTAGGTTTAGATGAATATAACCGTACTAATATTATACATCTTTGGGATGGTAATGATATGGTAGTAATGTCTGAAAGACTATTTCTTGGAGAAACAACTGGTACTGCTTATGATGGTGGTAAAGGAAAGGCATTAGCTGATATAGTATCTAGAATAGTTATTGACGGAGACGGTACCAAGTATCTATCTGATGATGGTACTTATAAGCTTATTGTAGCAGATACTACTGAAACAGTAAAGACTACAGATGAAATACTTGTTGCAGGTGGTCCATTAGCTGATTTACTTAATAAAGCAGGTATTAATAGTATCAGCTCAGATACTAGCATGCAGGACTTATTTATATCTTTATTTACCAAAGAATTATGGCCTACTAATCTTGCATTCAAAGAAGGTACGGTTAGTGCAGCTATTACAGCTCCTTCATTCACATTAAGTAGTACAAACTTAGTAGAAGTAGGTGCTACTGTTACTATTGGAAAGACTACTCTATCTGTTGCTACTATGTCTACTACAGCTAGAACATACAGTGGATTTACTTACGGTTATAGTTCTACTAATGATAATACTAAGGATTCTTCTAATACTACTATAACAGTTAATGCTAGTAACGCTGCTTTAAATTCAGTTAATTATACTATGAAGCGTACTACTAATGGTAGTGTAGAGAATGCTACTGCTAATACTAATCCTGCTTAGGTTACTTTAGATAGCAAGACATTTAAAGCTATTGAAGGTACTAATACAGTAAAAGTAGATATAACTGGGCCTACAGCTAATGCTACATTTGCTTCTATGCCTGTATATTACGCATGTAGTAACTTAGGTAAGACTAGTGAAGAACACAAATCAGTAGCTAAAGATACTATTACTAAGACTAGCTCAACTCCTTCTAATTCCAAAACATTGAATGTTACAGGAGTATATCCTTACTATACTAATAAGGATAATATTACAACATTTGCCAAATTAGGACTGACTACTAATAAAACATTAGATGTTACATTTGTAGCTGAAACAGCAAGCAATAAACACGCATTTAAGATACCAGCTAAGTTCAATGTAACTAAGATTACGCTGTTGAATACACTTAGTGGTAAGTATGAAGACTATAGTGTTAGTAGATTCTCTGTTACTACTGAAACTATAAATGTACAAGGTGCTAATGTACAATATAAAGTATATACTCGTAATGATGGAACTAACGGTTCATCTTCATTTAAAATAACATTTGCTTAATTATGAGAGATAGAGGAACGTTTAATTTTAGTGGTAATCTTGAAGTAAAGAAAGATGCCCCTCTCGAAGCTAGATCGTTAGTTAATTCATATGCAGATCTAGTAAAACCAGAGACCTGGACAGATGAATAGGGAGGTATATGGAAATATGACTGTATGTTAGTTTCCTGTAAAGATAGACCTGGTAAAGTATATCAATTATCACCTGGCGCTGACTATACTAAAGAAAGTAGTTGGATTCTTATAGGTGATACATCTGAACTTAATAACAAAGTACAAGAATTTATAGATAGTAAAGGAGCTCCAAATGGTTTAGCTTCTTTGAATGAAAGTGGTATTATTCCATCTGCTCAATTACCGTCTTATGTAGATGATGTAATAGAAGTTGATACTTTTAGTAATTTGCCTGGTACTGGTGAATCTGGTAAGATATATATAGTACAAGATACTAATTTAACTTATAGATGGTCAGGCTCTCAGTATGTAGAAATTTCTGAATCACTTGCACTTGGAGAAACGTCTAGTACAGCTTACCCAGGAGACAAAGGTAAAGCTACTACAGACAAGGTTAATGCTCATACTTCAGACTACAATAATCCTCATAAAGTAGATAAAGCTCAGGTAGGTCTTGGAAACGTTGATAATACAGCTGACCTCGATAAACCAGTATCTAATGCTACACAGGAATTAGTAGATAATACTAAGAAAGAGC
>OGNR01000006.1_pt1 | contig 140623 bp, 158 predicted proteins | sample 1573501 | NCBI WGS metagenome assembly OGNR01 (sample SAMEA2581918, study PRJEB24529) | metagenome | biome: Human gut stool | place: China | collected 2011 | reverse complement strand
GGGGGGGGCGTTCCGGGTTCGGCGCGGTCGAGCGCTCAGGTGCTACCCGCCCACGACAAATTACCGACCTAAGTGAAAAAATAAAATACCATAACACGGCACAAATTACCGACCTCAGTTATTTTTTGAAATACCAAATTATCAACCTTGATGAAATTTTCAATTTCCATAATACGATTCTGCGCTAAGCTCCGTATTATGAGGATTTTCGCAGACAGCAATAAGCCTATCACTTTCCTCTTCATTCTCTCTATTGGCCTTCTTGACATTTCCGATTACGGCATTAAAAAATTTTCACGAAATTATTGAAAAGCACTGAATCTTTTGCTATAATATATACAAAACTAACTATAGCGCCGTTCCCAGTCGGCTTAGGAGCTATCCTAAATCAAAAAACCCCAATGAGGTGAATAACTGGGTCTTAAACGTTGCAGATTTATTCTGCCGTGAGAAGTATGGATGTACTCTCACTTGCAGCAGAATATCTCTGTAGCCAAGCGGTCTTGCGTTGGTTTATTAGTTTACATGAGACGAACGGTATCTCTGCCGTGCCGCATACAGAGGGGATAGGATACTCTTAGAAAAGTAGCACATCCAATAGGTTCCATGCAAGGGGAGAGTGAGCAGGGGTAATAGTGCAGAATTTTCTATACGTCTTTATAGGTACATCTCTATAGATTTTAGTTATAGGCGATATGCGATGTCCGTTACTATGTAACGTTCATCGCTATAAACTTTCGCTACGCTCAAGTTTTCCAAGAGAAAAAACAAATAGTATAATGTTGGCGCCCGCGACACATAGCGGAGCGCCGACCTATAACCGCACAAAATAAATGTAATCATTTTAGGCGAACGAGCTTGCGAGTGTAGCCATTTTATGGGCAAAAAACGGTAATTTAATTTGTCGCATCCTTAAATATAATATACATAGAAAAATTTTTAAAATATTTAAAATTTTTCCTTGACAGACTTGCTCTTCATGCTCTTTTATGGTATAATATAGGTGCAATAAAACCAATAGAGAAGGAGAAGTAAAGATATGGCACTTGATTACACATTGAAGACACAGGAAGAACGACTTGAATGTGTGCGGGAAACCATTGCAGCCACTTCTCAAGAGAAATTAGATGCAAATTATCTGCGTGTGATGACAGATTATCTGCTTTTTGCCGCAGACAGAAATCAAACTAAAAAAGAAAAGAAAAAAGAGCGCAGTATTATCACAAAGAATAGAGAAGCAACAGTAAACAAACGACAGATTTCTTTTGAGGAAATGGTTGAGAATATGGAAAATGGCGAGGATGGCATCTATGCACTCGTCAACAATGATAAGAATCAAATTCTAGATAATAAAGATAGTATCTCAGAAGAAGACCTAGAGAATATTCCTGGTATGCGGGAATTCGATTCAATTATCACATCACTCAAACGACAATTTCTTTCTGCTACTGGAAAGCAACGTTATTATCTGAAAAAGCAGATTATCGAGACATATCAGCAGATGTACCTGTTAAAACAGTCTGTCAAGGGCTGGCCTGCCAAGTCAAAGGTTTCAGCACAGCTAAAGAACATGGCACATATGGACTTGTCTGAGAAAATTTATTTCGATTCACGTGGATACCCAGTATCTAATGGAGTTATCTCATTGTTCAATCCAGTTCATATTTCATTCCTACTTACATACTATTCATCAATTAAACAGGAATGCTATACTGACCTCAATTGCGATATGCATTGGGAGCTTCTAGACTTTGAGAATTTAATTGAACAAACATTCAAATCTAAAGACCAGACAACCGCTATGTTATATGACCTTTTGGTATGGAAGATTGACGGCAAATCAAATGACGAGATATGCGGCATGATGGAGAAGGAATATGGCGTTTCGCATACCGCGCAATATTTCTCAACGCTATGGCGTAAAAAGATTCCAAAGATGATTGCGGAACAGGCTCAAAAGAATTATGTTATGTGGTATTACACAAATGTGGAATATGGGCAGTGGAAAAAGTGCGGCAAATGCGGAAAGACCAAATTGGCGCATCCTTTATTCTTCTCAAAGAATAATTCCGCAAAAGACGGCTTCTATTCTACATGCCGTGAATGCCGCAAGTCTAAAAAGAAATAATACTTATCTACCCACTTCTACCTTCTATTGGTTGGAGTGGGTTTATTGTATAGAAAGGAGATTTATGGCAAACGTATCTATGAAAACATGCGCAAAATGCGGCAAGACTAAGAAAGAAACTGATTTTTATAAAATACCTAATACAGATGAAAGATGTGACCTTTGCAAGACTTGCTTAACAATGTATATTGATAATCGCAGACCAGATACATTCAAATGGATTTTAAAGAAGATGGATGTGCCATATGTTGAGAAAAAATGGGTTGAGCTGGCAAATAAAAGCTATATAAAGAATCCTGCTACTTTTGGCCCAATGTCAGTTATCGGCACCTATCTTCGTACTATGAATATGACACAGTATAATAATTTGAAATATGCTGACTCTGAGAAAATAAATAATGAAAAATTCCAGCAGGCTAGGAAAGAGCAACAGAATATTAAAGGAACATCCTACGATGAAGAATTTGAAAATAGACTCCTAGAGAGCCTTAAAGCTGGTGAGATTTCACAAACTGAATATAATACAATGAGCCGCAAAAGTGTCTTAGACCGCATTAATGAAAAAATGCGGCAAGGTGAGGAAGAGGTTGCGAGCAATCCTGATAGCGTGCTTGATAAAAAAGAACTTGAAGTTCCCGAAAATACAGTTGATTCAGAGGAAATCAAGAAAAATGCAGACGTTATCAGCGCGGCCAAAGATGTTGAGCAGGAATTCTTAGCCAAGAAAGCCGAAAAGGAAAAGAAAAAAGAGCAACCAAAAGAGATGGAAGAGCCTGAGCCACAAGTGCTTGACCTTATGCCTGACGTTGCTTCTTCTCTTGGCGTAAACCCAGTAGAGAATATTAGTAATGCGCCACTAGATATTACTGGTGAAATGCAAAATGACTTTATTCCAGATGTTGCGCGAATTGATGAAGCGCAAATTACAGAAAGTCTTACAGAAGACGATATTAAATATCTTTCTCTTAAATGGGGTCTTTTATATAAACCATCTGAATGGGTTAAGATGGAAGAATTATACCAGAAGTATGCGGCGGATTATGAGTTATCTACAGACCGTGAACAAGTATTGAAAAATATCTGTAAGACCGATTTAAAGATGAATCAAGCCCTAGATGTAGGTGATATTAAGACATTTAAAGACCTACAGGGTGCCAATGACATGTTGCGTAAGTCAGGTAAATTCACTGATAGCCAAAAGCAGGAAGAGAAGAAGAGAGACATTGACTCGATTGGTGAGCTGGTTGCATTTGTAGAATCTAAAGGTGGAATTATCCCAAGAAAAGATGACCCAATCAATGTGCCGCAAGACAAGATTGATTTTATCATCAACGATATGAAGAACTATACTGACAATCTCGTAAAGAACGAGCTTGGCCTAGGTAATCTTATTGAGTCTTATATTAAGAAACTTGAAGAGAATAAAACCAAGAGCGTAGATGAAATTATCGCAGAGGGCATCAAAACCGATGAAGATAATGCGGTAACTGACGAAGAAGCTGCGGACTTCCAGCAATTCCAAATTGAAGAACGCGAAGAAGAAGCTAAGAGATTGGCAGAGCAGTATGGCGCTGAGTAATTTATTGAAGATTGCGGCGCATAATAAAAAAAGCGTTGCCGAGATTGACCCAAAAAAGATTGAGGATAATCTAGATAAATATCAACGTATTATTGCCTATTGGCGTATGTATCCAGATAAATTTGTAGATTATATGGCTTCGCTTAATCCTAACAATAAGTTTCAATTCTATCCAACTCAGCGCATGATTCTCCGTATCAATATGCGGTACAGGACTGTCTATGAAGTATTTAGTCGAGGATTTTCCAAATCTTTTATGGCTGTTTTGTCTTTAATGGTCAAGGCAATTCTTTATCCAGGCTCTACACTAATTACAGTAGCAGATGCTAAAGGTCAGTCAGCAATGATTCTTCAATCAAAGATGCAGGAGATATGTAAGTTAATTCCCGGACTAGCAAGAGAAATTGTTTGGGATACACGAGGAACTTTGGCAAAGACAAGTCAATCGAAAGATGAAGTAACATACAGTTTCCGCAACGGAAGTACAATTAAGAACGTAAGCATGACTTCTGGTTCTCGTGGTTTTCGTGCTCAAGCTGTACTTACAGAAGAGGTAGCAACCATTACAGACCAGCAAAAGTACGAAGAAATCATTGCGCCGATGCTTGTTATTTCTAGAAAAGTCAATGGAAAAGTAGACCCAGATGAAACGTTGAATCAAAACGATATTTACGTTACAAGCGCAGGATTCAAAGGTACTTATGCTTACGACAAGCTAATCGATGCGCTGTGTCGTATGGTGTCAAGTAATGGATACGATTCTTTCATTCTAGGAGGCGATTGGAAAGTACCAGTAGTCGAAGGATTACAGCCAGCGAACTACATTCAAGCCCAAGAGACAGGCAACTCGATGGACGAGATTGGATTTGAACGTGAATACGGGTCCGTCTGGTCAGGAACTTTAGACGGTGCGTTCTTCGATATGAATAAGTTTGACAAACACAGGATTATTAATCTCGCCAAGAATGGATACGACAAGGGACAAAATAGAGACACATTCTACGTTATGGGCGTAGACGTAGGTCGCCTTAACTGCCCGACAGAAATTGTAATCATTGAATCTTCTCCTGCAAGAACAACAGGCGTTAATGATAAAAAGATAGTGAACATTTTCACTTTATCTGAATCTCACTTTGAATATCAAGCCATTAGAATTAAGCAATTATTTAATGCGTTCAAATGCGAAGCCATAGTTTTGGATGCGAATGGTTTAGGCGTTGGACTGCTTGATTACCTAATTACAGACCAGAACGACCCAGAAACAGACGAGCTTCTTCCTAACATGGGCATTATCAATTTAGACGATATTCCTAACGAGCAAGACCGTAAGAATTATAAATCGTTCGAGAATGAAAACACAATCAAAAATGCGATTTGGATGATGAAAGCAAATGCTCCAATGAATACAGAACTGTATTCTTACACTCAGACGCAATTGCGCAACGGTAAATTAAAATTTTTAATTGACTCAAATACAGCTAAAAATAAGCTCTTGCAGCAAGCGCAAGGAAAGAAGATGTCACCATTACAGCGTCAGGATTATTTGCGGCCATATGTTGCCACGGATATTTTGAAATCACAAATGGCAAATTTGGTACAAGATAATGAAGGTGCAAATATCATCCTGAAACAATCTAATAGAAAGATTCTAAAGGATAAAGTGTCTGCTCTAATCTATGGACTCTATTGGTGTAAACGCCAAGAGGATAGACGAAACCGCCGCAATTCAAGAGATTTAAGTGGATTTATGTTCTTTACGAAGCATTAGTAGGGTGCGACCAATGCGGTCGTGCCCTATTTTTATATAAAAATTTTTATAAAAGTTGGGCAAAACTGTATTATTTTATAGAGTGTAATTTTATATGGTATAGTAAGAAATTCCGAAAGGACGAACAATGCGTGATTCTATTGGTGAAATAAAAATATATGAAATACTAACAGACGCAGGTTTACCTTTTGAGGAAGAGTATGAATTTGAGGGACTTATTGGCAAGTCTGGCAGAAATCTTCGTTTTGATTTTTGCGTATTTGACGATTGCGGCAATATTGACTTCCTTATAGAATATCAAGGAGCACAGCATTATGTACCTGTTGGAAAATATGGTGGTGGTCGCGCCCTCAAATATCAAAAGTATAACGATACATTAAAAAGAAAATTTTGCTTGGAACATAATCTGAAATTAGTTACTATTCCTTATTATGATGAAGGAAGACTAAGTTATGATTATATCATGAAAGCAGCAGGATATTAGGAGGTGAGCTTTGGCTACCGTTAAAGATAAGAATGAACGCGATTGCCGCATCATTTCAAATGCCAATAGGCAATCAGGACCTTTGGCATTTAATAAGATTAAGGTAGGGAACAAAACTCTCTCTAATGATGTTGTTCTTGATATTGGTCAGGTTATTACAGACAAATATTCTCGCCGCAAGAAGTACACCAAAGAAGATGTGCTAAAGGCTATTGAGCAGAATAATATGAATGAACAGCGTAAGATTTCTAATTATTTCTTCAAGACAAGCGGTATCTATAGCCGCCTGTGTCGTTATATGGCTTTCCTATTCAAATATGATTGGTTTATCACGCCAATGATATATGATGAAAAATTAAAACAAGATGGTAAATCTAAAAAGGTAGTTGAAGGTTGGTATAAATCAACACGCTATCTTGAAAATTGCAACCTCAAAAAAGTGTTTGGCGAGATTGCGCTAAAAGTTGTACGTACAGGTGCATATTATGGCGTTATTGTACAGCAAAAGGATGCTTGTTTTATTCAAGAATTGCCTATTTCCTATTGCCGCAGCCGTTATCAACTTAACGGCAATCCTGCGGTTGAATTTAATATGAAATATTTCGATGATGCTTTTTCCGATACTGCGTATCGTTTAAGAGTTCTAAAACTGTGGCCGAAGGAAGTCCAGAAAGCGTACCTTGCTTATAAGGATGGTAAGTTACCCATTGATTATGCTGGTGATACTAACGGCTGGTTTTTGCTTGACCCATCGACAACAGTGAAGTTTAATATCACGGGCGGTGACGCGCCACTGTTCATGAGTATTATTCCTAAGCTGTTGGATTTGGAAGACGCGCAGGATTTAGATAAGAAAAAGATGCTTCAACAGATTTTGAAGATTATTATCCAAAAGATGCCTATTGATAAGAACGGTGATTTAATCTTCGATGTCCAAGAAGCGCAACAGCTCCATACTAACGCGGTTGCCATGCTTGGTGACGCTGTTGGAGTTGACGTGTTGACAACGTTCGCGGATGTTGATGTAGCAGACCTTGCGGACAAAGGTAATGTTTCTTCTGTAGACCAGCTCAACAAAGTTGAACGTTCTGTGTACAACGAAGCTGGTACTGGACAAAACCTTTTTAATGCAGATGGTAATCTTGCACTGGAGAAATCTATTGCAAATGATGAAGCTACTATGTCTGACCTTATTTTACAATTTCAGACATTTGCGGAACGTCTGTTGGCACCATTTAACAAGAACAGTAAGCGACTTTATTATCATGTCGATATTCTGCCTACTACCGTTTATAATTATAAAGACCTATCTAAGCAGTATAAAGATATGACATCTCTTGGATTTTCCAAGCTCTTGCCGCAAGTTGCTCTTGGTCAATCTCAGAGTGCGGTACTTATGACCGCATACTTTGAGAATGATGTTATGTCTTTGAATGAGGTTTTCGTTGCTCCTGCTCTATCTTCTACTATGAGCAATGGCAGCAATGGAGATACTACAGCGAAGACGAAACAACAGCAGACTCCATCTTCGGGTAATAAGGGCGGTCGTCCTGAGAAGCCTGATGACCAAAAGTCTGACAAAACAATCGCTAATAGAGAAGCGGAAGGATAGAATTAAATGCTAAGAAACAGGTCTGTGGCTACAATTGATAGCCCAGAATTCATTAATCTAGCACCAGATGCTATCAACCCCGGCATTTCTAAATGTGAGATTAAGGTCATGTATCTTGGTAAGAACCGTAATGGTTCTTTCATTGACAAGAACACGGCCATCCAGATGGCGAACTCGTTACCTGCTACACCAATCGTAGCTGCTTATAATGAGAACAAAGAAGACTTTGGTGACCACGGTGAAGTTCTTCACATTGAAGATGGGGAAATAAAATTCTCTTGCAAGACCGTTCCATACGGTTTCGTTGCTCCAGATGCGGAAGTTTGGTTTCAGAAATTTGATGATACAAATGAGTTTGGTGAAACCACTACGCGCGAATACATGATGACCACTGGTTATCTGTGGACTGGGCAGTATCCTGAACTGGATAAGTGTATCAACCAAGGCCAAGGACAGTCAATGGAAATTGATAATGTTGATGGTCATTGGACAACTGATAGTAACGATGTTGAGTTTTTTATTATAAATGATGCAATCTTTACTAAACTTTGTATCTTGGGCGATGATGTAGAACCTTGTTTTGAGGGCGCATCTGTCACTAGCCCAGAAGTAAGTGAACATTTCTCTTATAACAAAGAGTTTTCACATACTTTATTTGCTATGATGAATGAATTAAAAAGTGCGTTGACAAAAGGAGGGTCTATGCCAAAAGAAAACGTTGAAAGCGTTGAGGTAGAGCCTACTGCCACAGTTGAGAAAGAAGCTCCTGTGGTAGAAGAGTTTGCCGAAAACGTTGAGACAAACAAAAACGTTGAATCTAGCGAAGACTCCGCCGAAGAAACTTTTGCTAAGGAAGAAGAGAAGAAAGAAGATAAAAAAGACTCTGATTCCGAAGACAAAGAAGATGAATCAGATGATGATTCTGATGATTCCGATGATAAGGAAGATGAAAAGAAGCCAGAGAAAAAGCACGAGCTTGAGAATCAGGTTTCTGAACTTTCTGAACAGCTAAAAGAGCTTACTGATAAGTTCACAGCTCTCGAAGCAGAAGCAGAAGAGCTTCGTAAGTTTAAGGCAGAGCGCATTAATGCCGATAAGGATGCTATGATTGCCAAGTATCATATGCTCTCTGACGAAGACAAAGCGGAAATTATCGCTGATAAAGATAAATTCACTCTTGGCGAGATTGAAAGCAAGCTCGCTTTACTATATGTCCAGAAGAATGTTAATTTTGATGAAGAGGAAGAAGTAGATTCTACCCCTCTCACAACATTTTCTCTAGATGATGAAACTATTGCGGAAGATGCTGACCCAATGCTATCTGCTCTCCGCGAAGCACAAAACTATTAAATAGGAGGATTAAATGGCTCTACATGTAGACCGCGCTGATGCTAAGATTCAGCTTACTGGTCACGACAATTTTGCTGTTGTCGAACCTAACCACCTCTCTGCTCCCCGCAGTGGTGGTGTTTATGGTCAGCTCCCCGCTGATGATTCTATTACAATGCTTGAACAGGGTACTTTCGTAAAGTACGATTATGCCGCTGGCAAGATTAACTTCACTGGTGAAGGCCCTTGGATGATGGTCTTCAATGAAGAAAAGCTCTATGACGAGCGCAAGCAGATGCACCGTGACTACGCCATGAAGAAGTCTGACTTCTATGATGGCGTTATGACACCTCGTGTTTTCCGCATGTATGCTGGTGACATTTTCACCACAAACAACGTCAAGGCTGACGATTATGACCTCGGTGACGTTCTCGTTCCCGGTACTAATGGCGTTCTTGAGAAGGGCGCTAAGGGCGAAGGTCTAGCCGTCAAAGTCGCCAAGCTAACCACTATGCCTGATGGTCAGCCCGGCCTTAAACTACAAGTCATTGCTGAATAAGAAAGGAGTAAGATAGATAATGGAACTAATGAAATTTGACGAACTTAAAAAGCTCGCTCGTGCCGCTACCAAGAATGCTCCCCTTACTTTTTCAGTAAATGGCAACGAGGAATCATTTGACGTTGATACCGTTAACCGTACTCTTCGTGAACAGTTCAATCTACTTGCTGGCGATTATCGTCTCTTCCGTCGCAACGAGGTCGCTGTCTATGAACTAATTGAAAACACAATTGACGAGATTCTTCCCGTCAAGGTTATGCAGCAATTTGAGCAGTTTGCTGATGTTCAGACAGTCGCTCAGGGCGATAAGGCCGTTTTCAAGCTCCGCATTACTGAAGCTGCTCGTAAGCGTGCCAAGGCTTTCGTAACTCGTGTTGGCCTTGCTGGTCGTTACGAGACAATGATGCTTGATGGTAAGGAACTCGAAGTTGCTACTAGCGCCATTGGTTATGCTATTCGCATCGGCTTCGAGGAATTCCTTGATGGTCGCTATTCATTCGCCGACTTCACCAATATCATGCTTGAAGGTGTCGATGAATACATTTACGCTGAAATCCTAAAGGCTCTGACCCAGACTGTCGAACAGCTTCCTACTGCTAACAAGTATGTCGGTGCTGGCTTTGACGAGACTAAGATGGACGAACTGCTTGCCATTTCCGATGCTTATGGCAACGGCACTTCTACCATCTACTGCACTCGTGAGTTCGCTTCTACTATGAAGCCTGCTTCTGCTGACTGGGCTTCTGATTCTATGAAAGAAGAGCTTTTCCGCAAGGGCTTCTTTGCTGATTACAAGGGGCACCCTGTAATTATCCTCCAACAGTCTATGGTTGATGAAACCAATGCCGAAAAGGTTGTTGACCCCTCTCAGGCTTATATTTTCGCTTCTGTTGGTGAAAAGCCAGTCAAGATTGTATTCGAGGGTCAGACTGCTGTTCGTACCGTCTCTGATAATGACGATTGGTCAACCGACCTCCAAACTTACAAGAAGTTTGGTGTCGCTGTATTCTCTAATCCTTCTATCTGCTCTTATCAGAACACAGCACTAAAAAAAGCAACTCGCTAAACCCAACGCCAATGCCTGACCCAGAACCTCCCACACCTGGGAAAGACGAGGTAAATGCTGGCGATTATGATACTGTCTCAGAAGCAATCGCAAATGTTCCCGCTGGTGGTACACTGTTTGTCCCAGCGGGAACCGCTGCAATCGAAGAGCCTGTAACTTTTAGCAATGACATTACCGTTAAGGGTAACGGCGTAGCATTTGAAAAACCAGTAGTGGTTTCAGACGCGGCAGTCACACTTGATAATGTCAAACTTGTAGCTACTGGCGCAGATGCTAATGACAAGACACTTGCCGTCAAGGTTAACGGTACAAAGCCTTTTACACTAAAGAATAGTGAAATTTCAGGTACTACCCGCACTGCACTATCTGTCATGACTTCTGGCAAGATTGTATTTGAGAACAACGTATTCGATGCTGGTAATAAGAATATTTACAATATGGTTGAGTTTAGCATCAGCAACGCACGTGATATTGCGGATGTAACCTTTAAGAACAATACGTTCAAGGGTAAGCTAAAGAATAACGGCGTAAGCCTTTATAATCTTGCTGAAGGTGCTACCGTAAACTTTGTGGGTAACGTATTTGAAGATATTGATGTAAGCAATAACCCAATTCGTTTGAGCAATCCTAAGAATGTCTCTGCCATCTTTAACTTTAAGGATACCACGTATTCATTTAATAGTGATATGCCAAATGCTGATGGTTATACTGCTTTCATGCTGCTACAGGATTATTCTAAGGCTGGCAGCAAGCAGGATTTTTCTAAGTTTACAATCAATTTTGACAACCTTGTTCGTGGCTCTAAGAAGCTCATGGAAAAAGGTGAAGGAATGGATAAGGTATATTATGTATATGCCGATACGCAGGGAATCCTTGCTGATGGAGTTAACGACCCCGTTGTTAATTTCAAATAATTAATTATTGGAAGGGGCGCTCTGCGTCCCTTCTTTTTTTAAGATTTAAAAGGAGAAAATATAATATGAGTAATGAAGTTGAACTAATTAGCGATGATACACTAGTTCCTATCCGCAGTATTGTAAACTGCCAAACTGGGTACATTCTCCCTTCTTCTGGCCGTTCACGCCGTCTTATGCCTGATGTTACTATGCGTGTTACAGCAGGTGAACTGCGCGAGCTGTTTTTCAGCCCCGGCGGTTCAATTCTTCTACAGAATTATATTAATGTTGGCAATAAGTCACTTGCCGCAGAATTTGGTGTTCCTTATGATGCAATTGAATATGATTGGACAGAAGCAAATGTAAAGAAGTGCTTGCTTGAAGACGATATTGATGTACTCTTGGACGCTCTTGATTTTGCGCCGCAAGGCATTATTGAGACTCTTAAAGATGATGCAATTAAACTTGAAATTAATGACCGCGCTAAGATTAAGGCCATTGCGGATAAAACAGGTGTCAATATTGATGCCGCTATTAAGAATAATCATGCTTATGATAATAGTGATACCAATGTTGCTGATAAACCACGTCAACGCCGAGTTCAAAAAGATGCCGAACCGCGTAAGCGCCGCGTTAAGACAACTACCGAGTAATATAAAATAAGTAGGAGGTTTGCCAAATGCCACAAGATATAGATATTGATAAAGATATGGAAGTCATACCTCCAACTTCTTTTCAGGAGATGTATGAATTTTTCCTAGCTGGCGTTACCGATGATATGTTTATGGAACTTACAAAAGAGGATACTGAAAAGCTGCTTGAAGAAATTTTGATTGCGGCAGTTCCTAAATTTGAGTTCCCGCATTGGGCGCACCCATTTACTTTAGATTATGAAAATAAATGTTTCTCTACTTGCCTTACAGTAGAGGAAAAAATTATCATCCGTTATTATATGATTGCGGAATGGATTAGTTATCAACTTGCCACAGTTGACCTTATTCGTCAGAAGTATTCAAGTTCAGACTTTTCATTTACGTCTCAGGCCAATCATATGCGTTCACTTATCACGATGAAACAGGAGTATGAGCAGAAAGCCTTTCACGCTCAACGAGTCTATTGCCGCAGGTATGTTGATAAGAAAGGCCATGTTCGTTCTTCTTTTGGTATGATTATTGAGCCAGTGAAATAATATGGCGTTAATGGTAATAGATGATAGGATTCTAGACTATCAGGTAGAAAATGTTAAGGATAGTCTAGAACGCATCACAAATCAAATTTTTAAACTTCTACCTACATTCGAGGATGGTAAAGATTGGATTAAGCCATTAGATACTCTAGTTATTGAGATTACAGGTATGGCTCTTGTAACACCTAATGCGCCAAAACTTTATCAACTCGTATATAAACTGCAAGGTATCAAAGAGCAAGGTAAAGATATTGAATTTATGCTCTTTCGCCGTATGATTTTTGAAGCCTGCAATATCGCCAACGATGTTATGGAGAGCCTATGAGTATTCAGACATTAGGTGCTCGCTTACAATATCTCGGCGGCGATAACATGGGAAGAATTAATCAGTCTAAATATAGGTCTTTTCAAGCAGCTTTAAAGAATGACTATAATAAGAGAATGATTAAATTCAATAATCAGTCTTGGCCTTGTCTTATCAATTCCATGTCAGGAGGTTTGAAGGCGGATTATGACAAGAAGTATATCTCTGTCGATTTCAAGAGCGGCCTAAAAGCTGGTGAAACTTTTGAACTGTTAGATAGCGGAACTCATTGGATGGTCTATCTTCCAGTGATTACAGAGACGGCTTATCTGCGGTCTGAGATTATTCGCTGTGATTACACGCTTGACGTAAATGGTCAAGAATATTGGGTATATATGCGTGGCCCTGTAGAAACAGACCTTCGTTGGTTCATTAAGAATAATATTAACATCAATGAACTTAATCTGTCTGGCCGCATCTATATTAAGAATGATGAAAATACTAGAGACTTTTTTCATCGTTTTACTCACATCAAACTTGCTGGACATACATGGGAAGTACAAGTTACAGATTCGATTACAGTACCGGGTATTTTAGAGCTTGAAATCCAAGAGTATTATGATAACAGCATCGCAGAGCTACCCAGTATTCTCAAAGACGAAACTACACCCATCAATGTTATTAGCGGTGCGACAACGGCTAAACAAAATTCTGTTGTTGGATATGCTATCTTAAATGAAGCATATGACCCAAAGATTCATTGGGAAGTCAAGAATAATCCAAGAGTCAAAATACTTGAGGAATATGAGAATGGCCGCATGTGTAAAGTTAAAGTGTATGCGGGTGCGGTAAAAACGTTTGATATTTGCTATGGAGATTTCTTCCAGACAGTAATTATCGAATGGCAGAATCCTTTAATTCAAGGACCGCAAGAGGTTTATCCATATGATATTCACACCTATTGGATTAAGAAACTCTCAGAAGGTGAAAAAGCTACATTCTCTATTGATGATGAATCTATGGCTAAGATTATAGATTCCAACAATGATTCTTGCAAGGTAGAAATTATATCTGGCAAGAAAGGTAAATTTGTTATCCATGCGGCATATGGTGATGTTGAGACAGATGTACCAGTTAAGATTAAATCGTTATAAGGATTGGAGGTTACATGAAACACGTTGCTTCTAATATCTTACGAACTAATTATAAGTCTACTTTTCTTTCTCATGCAGAAGACCAAGAAACCATTTGGCGAAAACTTTTTGTTGAAAGTAGGCCTTACAGCGATATGCTGAAAAAGTTACTTATTATTAATACGCCTGATTGTCTTGATAGGACACAAGACCAATATCAGCGTAAGATTGAACAATATACTATTAAAGACCTACATGATAATCAATATATCAAGGCTACTCCCAAGCTCTCTTTTGGAGAACATGAAGAAGTTAAATCTTATATCATGTTAGACTTTGATGATTTTTCTCCTTCTGAGAATCCTCGCTATCGCAATTGCGTTATTAGCTTTACGATTATCTCACAACTTGACTATTGGGAACTAGATGACTATCAATTGCGTCCTTGGATGATTGCTGGATATATTGACGGTATTATGAATGATACTCGTCTATCTGGCATAGGCAAGCTACAATTCTTAGGTGCGCAACAGCTTGTTTTAAATGAATATTTAGGTGGCGTAATGCTACGATACTCAGCCAGCCATAGCGAAGCCGATGATTCACAGAATATTGATAATACTAAGCCTGCGCCGCAAGATTTATAAAGCTGGTGCAGCATGTCAGAGTTACAAGGAGATTTAGGTAAATATCTTTCTGGAATGCCAGTGACGGTTGCGGGAGCAAATGTTGCTATCTCGCAACCGTCTATTAAAGATATTTGTGCTTTTGGTGAAGATTCGTTTCTTATGTCAATTGAACTTTTTGTCAAGGCGAAAGAACTTGCCGCAGAAATGAAAAACGTGGGCAAAAGTCAATTAGGATATATGGACGATTTTCAAATATTATTAGTAATCATCCAACAGGACGAAAACACTAAAAGAAATGTAGATAACCTTTTCGGCCTTATTTTTCCTAATTATATAATTGAATATGACGCTGGGTGTATCAATTTTAGAGTACAGGAAAATGGACCGATAGTAGGGCAACTTAATCCTATGAATTTTGAAAATTTCAGAATTACATTGAAAGAATTATTTTTGCCAGTAGGCACTGATAAGTATGAAGAAGAATTTAATCCTGCTAATGATGCAGCTGCCGAAATTGCGGCCAAACTTCAACGTGGTCGAGAAATACGAAATCAGATAAAGAGCGATAAAGATAAGAAGAAAGCTAATAGTATCTTTGGCAATTATGCTTCTGCTCTTTCTATTGGTTTGGCAATTGATATTAATGTCATATATAATTATACTCCATTTCAGTTGTTTGATAGTATTAAGAGGTATACAATTAAGATGGCATATGACTTATATCAGAAGGTAGCTACTACTCCTATGATGGATGTTAGCAAGATGGACGAGCCTGATAATTGGATGAACGGTATTTATTGAGTATAATCGTGGTTTTGCCGCGTTATATAATAGACATAGAAATTAGCGCGTTATGTTTCTATGACTAAGGAAAATGTATACAAATTCCTAAATGTAAGGAGAAATCTATGAATAGATTTGGCGTGCGAGAAATCTGCGATGTAGTCTTCAAGCCTCTTACATCCGTAGACCTCGGTGGCCAGCACTTCGATGCTGGTCAGCCTATGCTTTATATTGACACCGCCAAGACTTCTAGCCTTGAAGGTGCTGCTACCACTGTTTATGCACAAGGTGGCAAAGGTAATCCTCGTCTAATCGCCTGGGATGGTGAGAAGACTCTTACCTTGACTCTTGAGGATTCTCTAATGAGTCCTACCAGCTTCGCTATGCTGTCTGGTGCTGGTCTAGTACATGGCAAGAAGACTGGTGAAAATAAGACTCCTATCTATGTCCATGCTACATATGATATGGTTGCTGAAACTTCTGATGATAAAATTATCGCTAAGCTAACTGATGAAGACCGTAATGGTGCGACTATCATCGTTACAAAAGAAGCTCCTATCTATCCTGTTACTCTCGATAGTGCTGGTGCTCAAGCTAATTATCTTTCTGCTGTTACCGACAAGCAGGTTTTTGTTATTAATGATGGCAAAACACTGACTGCCGCTACTCTTGGTGACCACGGTGAAATTGAAGCCGAAGGTAAGACAATTGCTTTCCAGCTTGCTGCCGATACTCCCGGCGATAGTAAGCAGGATGCTGCTGTAAAGGCTGGCGACACTGTACGTATTGACTGCTATGAGGTTCATTACGATGAAGCCTATGAGATGCAGATTGATGCTGAGAACTTTGCTGGTTACTATTATATCGAAGCGTCTACCCTTTTCCGTGATGAAGAGACTGGCGTAGACCTTCCTGCTGAATTTATCATTCCTCGTGGTAAAATCCAGAGTAACTTTACGTTCTCTATGGCTAATAATGGTGACCCATCAACATTTACATTCACTATTGACTGTATGCCTGCCTATACAAAATTCAACAAAAAGAAGAAGGTTATGGCTACGCTACAGGTTGTTGACAAGACTGATACAACTCACAACTATAAGAATAAGGATGTTCTTGGTCACGATGGTCGTACAAAGGATTCCGATGTAGATAGTTGGTATTCTAAGTCTGTCTTCTCCGAAACAGCGGGGGAATAAAAGCCGCAACGTCAACTGAATCTGCGGCTAACAAACAACATTCAGACGTAACTGCTAATGCAGTTGATTCGACTACTAAGACTTTTGTAGATGAAACTATTCCCAGTGTTTCTAAGCTAAAGAAGTCTGTAGCTAAATAAGCTAAAGGGTGTTCCTTAACTGGGACACCCTTTTTCTTTTTAAATAGCAATAATATATATTGCTATTGCAATATATACTAATGTTATTTAGGAGGTAATATGAGCAATTTTAATTGGCGTGCCATTCAAGCGTATAATGGCGGTAAAGAATATCTTGCTTATACTATTGCCAGAGGACAAGCCGATATTGACGATGACACGATGCATCGTATTATGAAACGTCAAGTAAGTACATTTACTCAAAGATTTAATCAAGTAAATGCGGCCAGTGGTAAAAAATATACTGGTAGACAGATTAAATCTATGATGGATAACTGGATTTCAAATGGTGGTATAATAGGTCAAAATATTGATGCGGCAATGAAAAACATTGCAAACTTTGATAGCAAAGGTATTGCCAAATCGTATAGCACGTCTGGTGATATTTTTGTCGATGGTGTCAGTTTAGCAAATGTAGGTGCCGCATTTAGTTCGTCCGTGCAAGATTGTTTGACTCATGTATCCAGTATTACTACAGCAGTCAATGAAGCTGTTAATAATATTATCTGGACACTTGCATCTAATTATGAATACTTAGTTGCTGCGCGTCTAGTTGATGCATATTATACAAGTGGAAATGTCCCATCAGACCTACAAGGTATTCCAACAGATGCAAGCATTAGCGCGGGAATGGTCAAGGAGTCTGAAACGAAGATTGTTCTTGCAATGGAGAAGGTACGAGAAAATCTAGATATTCTTGCTTCTCTCGGTGATGGTGGCAGTGCTGATATTCAGAATAGCTTTCAATCTGCCGCAGATTCTATTGCAGCTGCTTTTAACTCTATTGGCGGTACAGTTCATGAAATGGCAGAAGCACATGCAATTAATGTTGCCGCAAATGAAGGTCAACAGCTTATTATGGAAAATGATGAAAAGATAAAGCAGATGGTATCTGCCGCAGATGGTAAGTTTTATTCCAATTGGACGGCACAACAGATAACAGATACTCTTGAAGGCAAAGAATCTAAGGAAGATGTTCATATTTATTGGAACAAAGGCGGCATTGTGCTTGAATTTGGCGGAAATGTCAAATTACGTGAAAGTGCGCCATTTCAAGGTAGCGGCCCAGGCTCACGTGCTCTTGGAGTTGAAGGATTTGTTGCTAGAAGTATGACATATCAGCAGTTAGCCAAAAAATTAAATGCATTTGCGCCCGGCGCTGGTCAGTACGGATATAGCCTTGTCGGTGCTCTTGGTACTACTGTTAATGCTATGGACTGGTACAATATCAGGCAGGCGGCTGGTGCTTTGAGTCTTGTGGATGCTATAGCTGGTAGTGGTATTCAAGGAGACTATTCAACCTTGCTTATTGTAAATAATAAGATATTTTCAATTTATGATATTCTTAGAAAGATTTATGATAATTCAGATACTATTTTGAAGTATGGTGGCAACAAATATTATCTTGTTGAAGGGTTTGATTTAGGTACTTTAAGAAGTAAAGTTATGCCGTCACAGACAGGAGATAATGTTTTCCGCATGGCGTTAAATCGTAATAAACTTGCCTACAAGGTATTGAATAATACTAAGATTAGTATTACACTTAATATGGGTCATTTATTTACACCAGATATTTTTAAATCTTAGTTGACATTATTTTAAAAGTATGGTATAATATAACCATATAGGCATAGAGATAAAAGGAGATTTTTATGGCAATTCTTTTTGAAACAGAGACAGCTAAAAAGCTGACCTCACAAGACATGTATGATATTATCCATTTTGCAGCACAGTCTGCTGAGGATAATGGCTTCGTCAACCAGTTTGTTTTTGAACGTGCGCTATATGCGTATGCGGCGATTATTCTATATCCTGACCGTAAGGAAGAGCTTGGCCGCATGGTTTCAAATAATATTCTAGATGCTTGGGATGCTCTTTTGGCTGATGGTACTATCGCAGATATGAATGAAAACTTTGCGGTAGATATGGATGCTCTTGGTCGAATTGGTAGCGTGTGGCTTGATGATTATATCAAGTATCTACAATCTATGCGTGGTGTCTTTTCCGTATTTCAGAATTTTAGCGGTGATATTGTTGAGTCTACTGTAAATCGTTTTAAAGATGCTTTTAATGAAAGTGATGCTCAGACAGTTCTTGATATTGCTGACAAGTGGGGCATGAATAATACTCCGAAGGATGAAAGTAAACTAAAAGAAAAAGTTAAGGTTAGTGCTATGGCAACTCCTGAACAAGTTAATGATGCAATTAAGGCGGCTACTGATTATATTGCCACCGTGCCAACAGAAAATGAAGAGGTTAAAGAAAATAATGAACAAGAGGAAGGTCCTCTGTTCGAGCTTTAGTACAAAATTCAATAATTATTATGAGCCTACTTTTATATAAAGTAGGCTCTTTTTTTGTGCCTTGTTAACGTTAATAAAGATACAAAAGGAGGTACGATTGTGAATCGTACATATAGATATAAAGTAGGTGATTACCATTAGTAAATATTCAAATACTATTGAGTATAATCTACGAACTACATTAGACCGTTCTGGTTTGACTCAATTGCAGACTGAACTTAATAAAGTTTCTGTCCAGTTAAAGGAAATGCAATCTCAAGATATTATTGATAATAAGCAGGTTTCTGCGGCCATCAATAATATTCAAAAGTTTCAAAAAGCATTAAATTCGAGCTTTAATACTAAAATTGGAATGCTCGATATGACAAAGCTGACCAGTCAGCTAAATGACAGTGGACTCTCGTTACGTAATTTACAAAATTCATTTTCTATGGCAGGGTCTACTGGTAAAATTGCCTTTACAGATGTCCTTGCGCAATTAGGTAAAATTGATACCGGTATTAAAAGTACCAGTTCAATGGTAGATAAATTATTTAATACAATGGGTAATACAGTCCGTTGGGGCATTATGTCAAGTGCTTTTAACGGCGTGACTGATTCTATTCGTCAATCTGTTGAATATGCCAAAGACCTTGATGATTCATTGACACAGATTATGCTTGTTACTGATTATTCACGCGATTCGATGGTTCAATATGCTAAACAAGCCAACGAAGCTGCTAAGGCTCTTGGCTCTACAACTGTTGCCATGACTAATAGTACTCTTATCTTTGGTCAGCAAGGTTTTGACTTGAATAAGTCTCAGCAACTTGCGGAAATGTCAACTAAATTGGCAAATGCTTCTCAGCAAGACACTGCTACAACGTCAGACCAAATCACAGCATATATGAATGCTTATGGTCTTGATAATAATATTGATAAACTTAATGCCGCACTAGATTCTTGGGCTAACGTAGCAAACATTTCTGCTGCGGATGTTGGAGAGTTGGCAGAAGCATCACAGAAAGCTGCGTCAGCAGCAGCTACGCTTGGAGTTTCTACAGACCAACTTAACGCTCAAATTGCTACTATCGAATCTGTTACACGAGAAGCACCAGAACAAATCGGTAATGGCTTAAAAACACTTTATGCACGCTTTTCAGATTTGTCAATGGGTAAGACTCTAGATGATGGAGTAGACTTAGGAAAAGTTACTTCTACTCTAAATAAAATTGGTGTACAGGTTTTAGATGGCGATGGCAAGATGCGTGGCGTTGGCAACATCATGGAAGACCTTATGAAAGTTTGGGATTCTATTGATGCAACCCAAAAAGCCGCTGTAGGTCAAACGCTTGCTGGTAAATTTCAGCTTACACGTTTTGAAGCATTGATGAATCGTTCAGACTTATATAATCAGTATAAAGCTGGTTCTGAAAATGCTAACGGCACACTAGATGTAATGAATGAAAAGTATGTTGATTCATTACAGGGAAAGTTAAATAAATTACAGACTACTTTTGAAGGTATTATCAATAGTCTCGGTAATTCTTCTGATTTTTATGGATTCATTGATGGACTATCTACTGCATTAGATTTAATGCAGAAATTAGTTGATTCTATTGGTGGCGGTTCTGCCGCACTTACGTTACTTGGTGCAACGGCTTCAAGAGTGTTTAGTAAACAGATAGCTCATGGTTTAACAGCTATGGCGCAGAATTTTTCTCTTGGACAAATTAAGAAAAATAATGCTCAAGTAAGACAAGAAAAACTTAATGCAATGGGTTATCAAAAGATTGACGATAAGTCTTTAGACCCGTTAAAAGATATGATTGATGTTGGAACAACATATCAATCAGTCATGAGTGATGAACAGCAAACACAATATAATAAATTACTTATTGATACAAGCCACGCGATTAATGGCGTGACTGATGCAGAAGCTAAACTTCGTGAAGCTGTTAATGAAACTAATATGGCTATTGGTGCTGCGACTGGTGAATATAAAGAATATATTCAGCTTTTAAGAGACGAAAATGGAGTTCTTCAAGCAAAAGGTACTCAAGAGTATTATAATAACGTAAATGCTGGTAGGGAAGAATTATATAAAAATATTTCTTCTAATGAAGCAAAGCAAAGACTCCAAGGAATCGCAAATGAATCTTCTGGTATTAGCTCAGTAACTATTCCAAAACATCGTGATAAAATTGCAGCCCTTGGTGCTGATTCTGACCCAATGAAAATCATGACAGAAGGTCGAGCAAGTCTAAAAGTTATATTAAAAGACTCTCAAAGATTGCTTAAAGCGTATGGAATAACAGAAAGTATCTATGGTAAAGATTCTATTTTTGCCGTTTTAGACGAGCAAGCTACAGATTGTCTACAGCCAATAGAAAAAGTAATTCAAGCACTGCGCCAATTGTCTCCACTTGCGAATAGCACCGTTAGAAAAAATGGTTTGAACTCTGACAATCTAGGTGAAGCTATTGGCCTTGTAGATACGCTTCAAAGCAGTATGAATGAAGTAAATCAAGGAGCGGAAGGTGCTTTAAACAAGGCAAATGATGCGTTAATTAAAAATCGTCTTGCCGTGGGTTCTGCTTCAGATTTGACTCGTAGAAACCAAAAAGTTACTGGTGCTAATGTAGTGCTTGAAGGGGTCAAAGGCCAAAATGAAGGTCTTGAAGGCACGCTGAAAAAACAAATGGATGTACAAAATATTGTTCAAGCTACCGCAGCTATTGGACAACTTAGTTTTGCTTGGCAATCTTTCCAAAATTTGGGTTCTATATGGACAAATGCTGATTTAACCACTGGCGAAAAAGTTGAACAGACTATAATGAATCTTTCTATGACTGTTCCGCAGCTGATTTCTAGTTTTATTGAGTTAAAAGAAGCATCAAAATTAGATTTTGAAAATCTTTTCTCTTCGATTAAAACAAACGAAATTGCAAAAATGCAGACAGCATTAGATTCAATGCAACTTGGTTCTTTTGCGAACGGACTTACAGCGACCACCATTAAGTTTAAGGCTTTTGGCGCAGGAGCTAAAATTGCATCTGCTGGTCTTCAAGTATTTAAAGCGCTTATTGAAGGTCTAAGCAGTCCTCTTGGTATGGCAACAATTGGAATTGCGGCTGCTGGTGGCGCTTTACTTAATTTCCTTCACCAAAAGAATCAAGCTGCAAGAGATAAACAAGTTGAAACATATACAAATACTCAGCAAACTGCGTCTGTTGACACCTCTTCTTTTGATGCGGCATATGCTTCTTATAAACAGACTGGTGAAGTTACTGATGAATTAAAGAATTCTACTGATACTTTAATTAATTCTCTTGATATTGCAGGCGGTAAGGCTCTTAAGAATTTAGGAGACTTTGATACTTTAGCTGAAAAAATTAATAAATCTAGTACAGCATCTAAAGAGTTAGCTGCGTCTCAAGGTAAACAAGCTCTAACTGCATTAGATAAAGGTGCTTCTACTTATACGCCTTTTGTTAATAATGCTGCTAGAATTGCATATGCTAATGACTTTTTAAGTAGTCAAGCTGGTTTAACTACAAATTGGATTGGTCAAGACACTAGCGGATTATCTATCCAAGAGAAAATCGGTAATGTTACAGAAGCATCTGCTAAAGCTCAAAAAGAAGTAGATAAGTATCAGAAAAAACTTAATAGCATGAGCAAAGACGATGTCATGTATGAACATACAAAGTCAAAGCTAGACGAAGCAAAACAACATGTTTCTGATGCTCATGATTATTTAAATGATGAAAATGTCGCTAATGCAAAAACCATTATTGACAATATGGCTAGTGCCGCAGAAGACGGCTTAAATAAGAGTGATTTTGTTAATAAATCTAAGAAAGAAATTGAAGATTCTTTACTAGACAATGAAGCCATTAAAGCTAAGTATGAGTCTCTTGGAAAAGAAGCTGGACAAGAATATATAGATGGACTTGTTTCTGCCATGCAAGGCGGCAAAGACGATGTTCAAAATTCTGTTATGGCTGGACTAAGTTCTGATATTTCAATTGATAACCTAGAGAGTGCGGCTAAAAGTAAATCTTCAATGAAAGACGTCCTTGAAGATTATCAGACCGCTTATCAAAAGAATGGTGGCTTTACAGAAGATGAAGCTGCTAACATTATGGTAGAACATCCTGAATATGTTGAATTCTTACAGAAAGTTGGCAATCAGTATCAGCTAAATCAGCGTGCGGTTGAACAATGGACACAAAAAACTCGTGAACAGACCGCTGCGATGAAAGAAGCCACTGGCGAAGCTGTCAATATGTCTCAAGCTAACACAGATATTCTTGCAGCATATCAGAATCTTTCTGGTAATAATCTTGATTTACAACAGCCACTTCAAGAAATACAGCAGCTTAATGATTTGCTTACTAATGGAACTATTTCAAATACTGATTTCTTAGATAGGTTAAATTCTGGTTTTGATACTTTAGCAAGCAAAATTGATAATGCTGTTAATAGCGGCCAAAAACTTTCTGATGTATTAAATGATGATGACATTTCTAATTTCGCTCAGATTATGACAAATGAATTGTATACTGGCCTACAGCAAGCTAATAAGCAGTTCAAGAGCGGTAAAATGAATGTCACGCAATATGCTCAAACCATGAGTAAAGCCGCAAAGCAATCTATTAAAATGGAACAGGCAACTAGCGGTTTAACTGATGAACAAGTCGAACAAATTGAAAACACTAAGGATATTTCTAAACTCACAAATTCAATGACAGAATCTCAAAGAAAAGCCGCAAACCAAATTAAGAATTTATCTAAGCAGATGAAGAAACTTGATGCTGCTGCCGATTTTAATAATTTTGTTACGGATAATTTTAAGAAAATCAATGAAGTATTTGATGATACTGGTAAAGTTGCCGCAGATGCCACTAATGAAATGGGTGGCATTAAAGCTCAATATGCTGATACTATTTCTGGCTTAGCCAGTTCAATGACAACTTTCTATAAGACAAATGCTGATGCTGCACAAAATACAGCTGCTTCAATTGCCGCTACTGGTGCTATGACCCAAGAGCAGGCGTATGCAATGCTTACCACTGGTCAAGGCTTAGCAGAAGCTATGATGGCTAATACCGAAGTTGCTGGCGCTGCAATGCAAGGAACCATGTCTGAAACTGAGGGCGCTGTTTCTGATATGGCTAGTGGTATTTCTGGTATCATTACAGATATTATGACAATGTTTGGTGCCATTGATGGTGACGTTACCAGCTCTGTTGATGATGCAGGTTCAGAAAAAAAAGAAATTACCTCCACTGATACAGAAAAAGGTACTACAGACCATGTAGGTTATGTTACAGTTCCAAAGTTTAAGATGCATATTAAGGGTTCTGATAATTCTGGTGGCGGTGGCGGCGCGCGTAAAAATTCTACTGCTACTGGCAGAACGAAAACAGCCAAAAACGGTACAGTCATGGAACAGTATTACAATAAAAATACTGGCAAAACATATTGGGCAGCCGCGAATGCTGGCTCACAAGCGTCTGTTAAGGAACATTCTAAGCAACTTGCAAAAGGTTTAAGCTCACTCTTTGGGTCTTCAACTCCTAGCCTTAAAAACTGGGCGCCTTCTGGTGTTGGTGGCGCTGCGTCACCATCCAACTTCGGACTTCCTTCGTCTGGCTCAGGCGGTGGAGGAGGCGGCGGTGGTGGAGGTGGCGGTAGCTCCTTCACTCCAGATACAAAAGAAGCTCTTGATGATGAAATTGACCGTTATGAACGTGTTAATACACTTCTTGACGCAATTGCAAATGACTATGAGCGTATCAATAAAGAGCAGGAGCGCTTAACTGGTGATAAGTTAGTTGAGAATCTTTCTAAACAGACTTCACTTTTGAAACGTCAAATTGACTTACAGAAAGAAAAGTTAAGTATTCAGAATGATGAAATGAATGAACTTCAATCTAAGCTATCTGGATATGGTATTCAATTTGATGCTGAGGGTTATATCTCTAACTATGCAAAAATTCATCAAGGTTTGATTGATAACGTCAATAATCTTATCGGTCAATATAATGCAGCTGGTACAGAAGAAGCGCAAGATGCTATTAACGACCAAATTGATGCTGCCAATGACAATCTTGACAAATTTAAGACACTGTATCAGCGCTATGATACTTTGATTTCAAGCGATTTGAGAGATACAATCCAGCAGATTGAAGACCTCAATGATGAAATTGAAGACTTGCGTATTAATATTTTTAAGACCCAAATCGAAGCTCTTGATAATCTGAAAGATATTCAAGAAAGTCTCGTTGATTTTGACCGTGCGTTCAATCGTGGTATCAAGCTAACACCTTATCAAGAAGCAGCAGATAATGTAGCCAAGCTCGGCAAATACTTTGACGTTGCTACCATGAGTGTTGATGAATATTATGACAATCTTATCAAGAAACAAGAGGATGCAGCAAATGCCGCAGGTACATCTGACGCATATAAGAAATGGTCAGCAGGTCGCGTAGACGAACTAAAAGCTGCTAAGCAGCGTGCGCTCAATGGTGACAAGAGTGTAGACTACTACGGCACTGGTTATTTCGATATGTCTATGAAGAATCTAACTGATATTAACGCTCAGATGAAGCAGTTTGAAGAGACTGGTAAATCTGATATTTTCGGTGAGAATTCCGCAGACCTCTATGACGTAGCTAAGACAGTATACGAACAGGCCGCAGGACTTGCTCAGGACTATTGGTCATTGATTGAAAATCTCCATGATAACGTCATGGATATGATTGATGATATTAGCGATAAGATGGATAGGCGTAAAGACCAGTACGAAGCTATTACTGATGAACTTGAGCATTGGTTAGACATCACTGAGATGCTTCATGGCGAAGAATCTTATGATGATTTAAATACCATCCTTGGCGCACAGCAGAACAATTATAAAGCACAGCTGAATGAATTAATGCAGCAGCGTGATATTTGGAAAGATATGCTTGGCTCCATGAAAGAAGGTTCGGAAGAGTGGAATGAAGTATCTGACAAGATTAAAGATGCTACTTCCGACATTAACGACCTTATTCAAAACTCTTTAGAGAATCTACAGAAGCAGTATTCAAATACAGTTTCAAAGATTACTAAAGCATGGGGAACCAAAGCTGTCGGCACTGACCTTGATTGGATGAATACACAGTGGGAGCTAATCAATCGCAATGCTGACTATTATCTCGATGATGTTAATAAATCCTATAACATCCAAAAGCTACAGAGTAAGTATCTTGACCTCTTGGATGGTTCAAATGATTTAGCTATCCAGCAGAAGATTTCAGCGCAAATGAAAGAACAGCTTGAATATTTGCGCGACAAGACTAAGCTATCTGAATATGATGTAAACTATGCAAACGCACAGCTTGAAATCTTACAGAAACAAATTGCGCTTGAAGAAGCTCAGCGCAATAAGTCTCAAATGAAACTTCGCAGGGATACTCAGGGTAATTATTCATATGTCTATACAGCGAACGATGATAATGTACGTTCCGCACAATCTGACCTTCTAGATGCACAGAACAACGCATATAATATGTCTAAAGACCAGATGAAACAGACTCAGGCAGATTCACTATCTGCGCTACAGGATGCTCAATCTACAGTCAATGACATTTGGAATAATGCTAATCTATCTCTTGAAGAGAAAACCAAGAGAACGCAGGCAATCATTGACTCGCTCAAGGAATATCTTGCGGGAACCAGCGAACAGCTAAGCACGTCCCAGAAAAACATTATTAATGACTTCATCGGCATGTGCGACATGCTAACTGGCGAAAATAAAGACAATCTGCAAGACGTGTATGACCAGATTGTTAATGGCAGCACTGATGCTTTTGACCAGATTGACACTCGTTGGTCTACTTCTTTGACCTCTTGGTTACAGAATATGGACCAGTTTAAAGCCGATACAGATAAGATGCTTGGCGATTTGACGCAAGCTGGCAAAGATTATGCGGATGGTACAAAGACTATCGCTGACCTAGCAAAGACTAATTTTGATGATATTTCCAATAGTATTAGCGGCACAACTGATAAGACAAAAGAACTTGCGGATAGCACAAAAGAATTCGTCAACATCCTTAAAGATGTATCTGGCGAGGTCAAAAAGACCGAATCTACGATGACTGATTACGCCAATCGTATTACAGATGCTAACAACAATATGCAGGCATTCAAGCAACTCGCTGATGAAACTGCAAACAAGCTGTCTAAGAAAGAACAAGAGAACGCCAATCTAAGCGAAGCTCTAAAGCAGGCTGAACAAAAGAATTACAACTATGAACACTATGGTAACGCTAACGGCCCTTCATCTGGCGGTGGCGGCGGTGGAGCCGGCGCTAATGAAGATACCGCTTGGGGCATTGCCAAGGCAATTTGGACTTATGGTTGGGCTTCTGGCTGGGGCAATGACCCTGTACGTTCTAGCAAGCTGACTGGCGCATATGGCACCGCTTTTGCCCGCCACGTTCAGGATATTATCAACCAATATTCTAGGTCTGGTAAACTTGTTGATTATGGTTCTATGAAATATAGTTCCAAGAATCTAATCGGCTATGATACAGGCGGCTATACTGGTTCTTGGTCTGATAAAACCGCAGATGCCAAAAATGGCAAACTAGCAGTTCTGCACCAGAAGGAACTTGTTCTTAATGCTACAGATACGCAAAATATTCTTGCGGCAGTTGAATCCGTAAGGTCTTTTGCGGACAGCCTTAAATCTACAAGTCTTGCGCAATCACTTTCTACTGCTCTTGGAGCGGTGAGTGGTGCGAGAGCGAATAACGCATCCGAGACAATTGACCAAAACGTACATATCACGGCTGAATTCCCAGCTGCGAATAGTGCGGCAGAAATTGAATCTGCACTAATGTCTCTGAATGATAGAGCCGTTCAATACGCTTATAAGTTCAGATAAACATGGGCAAAATTTTATAATCGAATATTTGTGGTTTTGATATGTCTTAGAGCATAATTTTATAAACGGGAGAACTTTATGTTCTCCCGTTTTTTATTTGAATTGAAAAGGAGAGTTGACAATGGCGAATCTACAAGACGTTGTTCTTGAAGCTGTGGATACAATTGTATCCAATAGAATAGAACAGATAGCTACGGATAAAACAGTTACCGCCACTGTCGCTGGCTGTACTAATTCACTTACAGGTGAATATCTCGTTTCCTATAATGGTGGCAAACTAAAAGCATATGCCCAAGAAGGAAACACATATACTCAAGGTCAATCAGTGTATGTCCTTATCCCAGAAGGTGATTTCACCAAGAAAAAGAATATCGTAGGTGTTGCGCAGGCAGCAGAAGATGATAACAATATTAGCTTTGTATCTTCAGCTATTAGTAATTATAATCTCATTGGCCGCAATTGCCTTAGTGATAAAAATAAAGTCACGCCTGCGGGACTTCGTTCTTATAAAAAAGAAGATTATAAAGTTCTATATAAGAAAGATGAAGATGTAAGCGGCTCTAAACCTAAGTTTCTATCTATTGACACCCAAGAGTTAGAGAATAATATTAAACAGGCCGAAGCGGTGCTAATTGAAGCGTCTTTCCGCACATCTCTGCCGCGAGAGCACAAACTTACAAAGACTGGTGAGTATGGTATTACTTTTATCTTAGCTTTTAAAGACGGAGATGCCACAGACGATAAAGGTAAGGCGTTAGTTAAAAAGCTATCGTATACTATTGACAGTAATAGCATGACTGGTTCGCCGCTTCAATATCAAAGCTATTTTGACCAATATCAGATTTTTCCAGTAGACGTTGAGAATTTCTTATATATCGACCAGATTATTTTCTATTGTAAAGATTTTGTAGAAACTACTGACCCAATCCAATCACAGGACAGACCGATTGGCTGGGGCGATGATATTTTTATTAAAGATGTTGAATTTTATGGCCTTAGAAAAATCAGTGCGGCAAATGGTGATTACCAAATGCACCTGTCTATGCCGAAAGGCTCAACTCTTAGAGACTTAACTGAAAACTCTTCTTTAAGCGTTGTCAGCACTCTTCGTCACAAGAATGAAGACCTTTCAGGCGATGCAATGTTTTACTGGTTCAAAGAAGATGGACGAGTGACCGCAAGTTCTAAAGATTATAAGATGTACGGTGGAGCTGGTTGGTCTTATCTTGAAGCCAAAGGTAATAAATATAGCTTTGTTACTACTGGTGCAGAGAATCGTGCCTATGAAAATAAATATATGTGCGTTTGCGTTTATAAAGAACAAATGGTTTTAAAGGACTATTTCACGCTATATAATGAAGCAGCAAAACGTGACATTGAAATTATTTCTTCTCTTGGAGTCAGTTTTAGTTTTGACCGTGGCGAACCTACTTTAACTTGTCTTTTGGATGGTAAATCTTCTGACTTTGAAGCTGGTAAAGCAAATGGGCATCCAGATAATTTCTTTAGATTTGTTTGGTCTAAAGTTGACGATTATGGTCAGACGTTATCTTTCATTGAAACGGTAGAAGAGCTTAAAGCTCGTTATGAAGATGGTATAAAACAGGGTATTGGATATAATAATCTGTCAGCTTTGAAAAATCAAATGAATGCGCTCGAAGGTGTCTCATGGGATAAAAATACACTCACTTATCCAGTGAAAGGTATTGACTCTAAGGCTACTTTCAAATGCGCTGTCTATTTGCGCGATAGGGAACCTTCAAAAGATAAATCTGTAGAAGATATTGAATATAATATCGGTGTTGCAACACTTACTCTAAAGAACGCAACTGCCGCAGACCCTATTGATTATTATATCACTATTGAAAATGGTGACCAAGTATTCCAGTATAGCGAATCTGGTGTATCTCCTGACGATGATAGATACGAAGACCCATTAGAGGTTAAACCACTTACTTGCCATTTCTTCGACCCTGCTGGCCTTGAAGTCAATAAAGATACATATGATATTAAATGGCGAGTACCATTAACAGACTCAATGATTACAATTCCAAAAGAAGGAATGGTACTCAATCAGTCTAATCAGAAAATCGAGTATTGTACATCGCAGATTTATCCTATGGCAATTGCCGCAAACTTCGATTATTCCGCAGTGTCAAATCAGATTGAAGCTATTGTAACATATCAAGGCGTTACATGTAGTCAAATGACTGATTTTCTGTTCACAAAGGTTGGAGAAAATGGTACGAATGGTACAGATATTGTTGCTAAGATTTCTCCTACTTCCAAGAGTCTAAAGAATAAAATGCTTGCGCTTATTATCGACAAGAATAATAAAGTTGTGTGGAATACAGGACAGGCAATCTCGCAACAAGTTTTACAGTTCCAGCTCTATCAACGTAATGAAAAAATAAATGATGACTCTACTGTTTCTTGGTCTATGGGTTACGGTCAAAGTAAATATATGAGCTGTAACAATGGTGTTGTCTCTTGGAATACAACTGACGCGACCAAACGTAAGTTTATGAACCAAATTGTAAAGGCTCAAACAACTTATACCGTTGGAGATTCTTCATATAAATATTATGCTTTTTATGGTATCCCAGTGATTAAAAAATATGCCGATAATGACATCCAAATTGATAAGACTTCTCTTCTAAAGTCTATTACTTATAACGCAGATGGACGTAATCCGTTATATAATAAGAATCAAGGTGTTACACTTATTGGTTCTGGTATTGAAGACTTATTCATTGAATGGATAGCAGAGGGCGGTGAACCTTCAAAGACTGGTCAAACATATGACGAGAATCCATTAAGCGCTTGTTTTAAAATTATTATAGAAAAGAATACATCTGATGGTGTACAAAAGACAGTCCGCACAAAAGGATTAAGTCAAGTCTATATCCTCCCAAATGATGTATATGATGGTGAATATGGAAACAATTTAGTTCATTGTAAAGTCTATACGTCAGCAGATGCGGCCAATCCTGTTGTAGAGCTATATATTCCTATTTATATGTCACTGAATACTTACGGTCTTAAATCACTAAATGACTGGGATGGAACACATCTAGAAATCAATGAAGATGAAAATTACATCCTTGCGCCGCAAATTGGTGCTGGTGAAAAGAATAAAAACAATCAATTCACTGGTGTTGTTATGGGAACTTCTAAGACTTATGATTCTGATAAGTCTCAGATTGGTTTAATGGGTTTCTCAGAAGGTAAGCAATCTATCTTCTTAGACGCAAAAGATGGTTCTGCTACTTTTGGTTTGCCAGAACAGCAGGCATCGCAAAATAATCATTTCGAGGAAGGCCGCATTAAACTAGTACCGGGTGGAGAAAGCTATATTGGTGCATGGAGAATCGGTTCTCGTGCATTATACAACATTGCAAATGCAGAAGTTGATGAAGAAGGTAATTTCACAGAAGCAACTGTAGATAGACCATATGCTGATTATCCTGTAAAGGATTCTCAGTTTTCAATTCCATCAGATAAGCAAGGTCTTATCTTAGGAGCTAATCCTGCTTATATTTCAGTTAAAGGCAAACCGCTTACTAAGCAAAATTCAAACATTGCATTTGATGGTGCGAATGCAGCACTTGCTGAAGGTGATAGTCTTGAGGTAGAAATTGACCCTCGTAAAGATTCAACATTCTCAATCTATAGGCATTATAAGAAAGACAACAAGTGGCATCGTTATCCGCTAGTCGGCATCAATCAGTTTGGTCAATTCTATACAAATGCCATTCAAGACCAAGAGTCTTCAATGGGCATTGGCAAAGTTGGTGCCTTTGGTAAACGCGCGCTCGATGCTAAGTATATTGGCGCACAGTTTGGTTGGGCAGATACTAACCTGTTTAAATTCTTTGTTGATGGCACGGTTAAAAATACTGAAAAAGAGACAACTGATTTATATCTTTCTACTGGTACTAATGTCAACAATGAATACCCAAGAGGTTTCAATGTATACGGTAAGCATGTTAGCCTTTATGCGCCAGACTTAGGCAAGGAATCAACAGATAGCTCAACACATAGACTGCATATAGATTCAGAACAGGCAATTATTGGTCATGAAAATTCTTATTTAAGATTATCTGCGTTATCTGCGGCAGACGATACAACAGATGGAAAGATGAAAACATCGGTTTTATATCTAAATAATAATTTTGAGTTTATGAGTCCAAAAGACAGAAAAACTACTATGTCTACTGGTGATTTTACTCTTTCTGCTATTGGAACGCCAAAAGATGATAAGACAGATAAAGATGGTAACTATACTTATACCATTGGCGGTAATTTAAGATTAAATGCAACCAATTCAATCAGAAATATCGCAGATAAAGATTTTCAGATTAAAGCAGGGGAAGACTATTTGATGTATTCAAAGGCTTTCTCTTCTGTCACAAACAATAAAGATGGTACTTTTACTATTGGTGCAAATAATGCCAAAGCCGTCTTAACTTTGAATGATAATAAAGGACAAAACACTACCCTCATTGGTGAAGGTCTTAAATTTAATGCGGCAAATAATGGAATTAATATCGTAAGCGATACTTCGCCTAATGGTATTAAGTTAATTGCTACTGCAATTAAGGACAATGAAGCACAAGGTGGCGTAAGCATTAGTCTTGTTCCACAGTCTGGCGGTAATGGTGCTTTTTATATCAGGTCTGGTACTGGTACTATTCAATCTAATTATGATGAAGTGCCACATGTCGGTAAACGAACATATGTTAGCATCGGTCATGGCGTTGTTTCAAATTGGGGTGTGTTTACAGGTACGCCAGATTCACAATCAACTACCTCACTTACTGCTGAACGAGATATACGTAGTATCAATGGCTGGAATTATAGTAACGAATATTGTTATAATAATGGTTATGCACATTGGTGCATGGGAGCCAATAGAAGTTCGTCAAAGATTTCAGAGCACTTAGGCTATATTTATGATTTATTAAATAACTTACAGACACAGATTACTAATGAAGCAAATACTCGTGCCGCTGGTGTACAAAATGCTTTAAATAAAGCTGCTGCGGCACAAAGGACAGCTAATGGTAAGGCAAATGCAAATCACAATCACGATAGTTCTTATGCTAAAAAGAATCACCATCATAATGTTCATTACTCAATGACCAAAGTTCGTATTGATGGTAAGAACTCTACTAATTTATTTGTTAATGGTTTAGCTACTGGTGGTAGTTATGTTTCAAGCACTTCAAATGAAGTACAAGATGAAAAAGGAGATAAAAGGATATGAATGAACTAGAAGTACGTATGAGGGTTCATGCTCTCGCAAAAGATATGATTTACGATTTTATGGCAAAGAATGGAATTGGCGCTACTGTTATGGTAGATGCTCTTAATTCTGTTCTTGTCGGTCTTTATCCATTAGCTCAGGGTGAAATGTTGCGAGCTATTGATATGGAAACTGCGGCCAAAGCTCAACAGCAGGCGCAAGAAATCAATCAAGTAGAGCAAAAAGCCACTCCCAAGGAGAAGGAAGTTAAATAATGGCAGTAAAATCCTTTGTTAAAAAGGTTGGTCAAAAGGCCAAAGATGGTTCACTTACCATGCCTTACTCTGAATTTGGAGTTGGCTTTGAAAATGTAGTGGACACGCGTAGGGATAAAGGCAATTATTCTCTTGCCCAATTTTTCGACAATTACATGGACTTCATGAAAAATACAACGTTTGTATATACTGGTAAAACACAGCCTGCTAATACTCATGTTGGCATTTGGATTGACACAAGTTCTTCTAACCAATAGAAAGGAAGAGTGAAATATGGCAACAGTCGTTAGTACACTGTATCCACCTGTGGTTTCGACATTTCAAAATGCTTTCGTGAACACAGAAGATGCTGTTGTATATTTTACTCTTTCTTCTTTTAATTCTGCATCTGAGATTAAACATGTACATGTCAGTTGCGTAAATCAACTCAACAATGAGAATGCCTTGAATAAACTTTCTGGCATCCTCATTGAAGATTTACAATTCGATAAAGTAAGCGGTATGTATTATGTAACAATACCTACCGCTTATATCGAGGGCAATGCTTTCAATACAAATCAATTCTATAAGGTTCAGATTCGATTTGATAGCTATAATGGAACTGATGAAGTGCCTATCAACGATGAAGCAAAGAAGAATAGTTATCTTTTATCACATACGCAATATTTTTCAGAATGGTCTTCTGTTTGTCTAATTAGACCTATTCACCAACCTAAAATTTATCTGTCTGTATTTGAAAATTATACAGGCAATTCATATATGACATTTAATAAAGGCTTAACGCAAATTGCGGGAGGTCTTCTTTTTGTCACTAAAAATGAAAGTGGCGAAGAGGTAGTTTTAAATACTGAAACTGAAACTCTTGAAGCATATCAGTTTGATATTTTAGATGATTCAGATAAAGTATTGTTCTCTACTCCTACAATTTATACTGGTGAAAATCTTAATCCAAATAATATTGTATATAATATTGATTTTTCATCTTTGAAGAACAGTTCAGATGGTTCTACCTCAGACCCTACCAGTACATATTATGTATGCCGCGTTACTTGCCGCACAAAGAATCAGTATCAGCTTAGTAAAGAATATAAATTCCAAATAGGTGAATATAGTGGTGCTGATGAATGGCAACCTACAATTGTTGCAGAGGTTGACAATGAAACTGCATCAATTAAAGTTTCAGTTAAAAATGAATATTCATTTAGTGATAGCATATCTGTATACGTAAGGCGTGCATCTAATAAAGACAATTTCAAAGAATGGGAAACAATCTATAGTGCAAAGTTACAAAAAGTCGATTTTTCAATTGTAGATAATACCGTAGAAAGCCTGACATGGTATCGCTATCGTGTAGAAGCTCTTAGCTCTACTGGAATGTCGATTGCTAAGCCTAAAATGTCAAAAGTCGTTTTGCCGCAATTCTATGACGCGTATTTTTCTCGTGGAAAAGAGCAATATGCGGTAAGGTATAATTATCAGGTGAGTAATTTTAAGCCAGTAGTTAATAGAGCTAAGATTGATACCCTTGGTGGTAAATATCCTAAGTTTGCAGAAAATGCTGTATTGAATTATAAACAGTTTAGTATTTCAGGCCTGATTAGTGCTGAGTCTGATGTTTATTCTGAATTTGCGGATAAGACAGAACTTATTCATCATAATAATGATACACTTAAAGACCTATACTCAGAATATAAAGATGAAACTGGCGTTAAAGATTTAGTTCGTAACGATTTTAAGAATTGGGAAAAGATTGGCGGCAATCAGTATCCTAACGCACCTGTTTCCAGTATTACTTCACAAGAGTATTTAACGACTACAACGAATGACTGGCTTTATGAACGTGCATTCCGTGAAAAGCTAATTGCATGGTTGAATGACGGTGAGCCTAAACTGTATCGCTCAATGGCAGAAGGTTCTATGGTCGTTATGCTTACAGATATTACGTTGACGCCTAATGAAACCGTTGGCCGAAGACTATGGAATTTTTCTGCTACAATTTACGAGGTGGAAGATGCTTCTTCTCTAGACACTCTTGATACTCTTGGTATTTATAATCGTAAGATGATTGGTTCTATTAGTGGTAATGGTAAACAAGATTCCGAGGACGAGCCTAAAGATTACATTGAAGTTATTAAACCTGGTCAAACATATAAATTTACTGTTACGAATAATAATGATATTAGAAATGATATTAATGATATATTAAGTAAAAAATATAGTGGAGTTCTTGCGAAACGCAAAGCAGAAGAAATCGTACTTAAAGATATTAAAATTTATTATCATTCTAAACCTCGTTACTATACCTTCCAAAGTGGTTCAGATGGACTTACAGAAGTGACAGATAAAACAAATGGTGTGTCTCAGATGATTGCTGAAAAGCGAGTCCAACAAGGATACTATTTTGGTGTTATGACTCGTGGTAGTAATGGTAATCATAATATTTTCGTTAACGAGCGTGGATATTATCAGATTCCAAACAAGTTAGATGTTATTGGTCTTTATTTTCAAATTGGTGATGTTATCACTGTTGAATACACGCTTTGCTATAAAGAGCGCTATAGCTCAAAAGAAGCTGTTTCAAGCGCGTCTGTTGACCGAGTAGTAGTCGGTCAAGAGAGAGGTATCTTTAAGTCTAATATTTATCTTGGCAGAAAGATTAGGAATAAATATAACTTTATTCAGATGAATGGTGATGTTATGATTTCAAGCAAGCGCATGAAATATTGGAAGGGTATTTGCTTAGATGTCACTCCATATGCGGTTGCTAGTATTAAATACCATAATGAAACAGAATATAAAAACTATCTCGTAGGTGGCACAGGTGTTTTACATATGCTGAGAGACGTTCCAGTAGATGATATGTGCTTCTTAGGAATCCGTATGAAGCAGGTGAATAAAACCAAGTACCTGCAAGAGAATGAATTTCGAGTTGATGCTTCGCTTAATGACGCGACAATTAACAATTTTAATTGGATTAGAGTTATTGATTCTGCTGAAACAAAAGACCCGGTATCTGTAATTCAAGACAATAATCCACCGCAGGATAGTTTTGTAAATGCATGGAACGATATTGGTGAACGACCAGTTCAGGTTGTAAAATATATGGATGTTAGCGAAGTTAAGAAGCCGATACTAAACACTGTATATAATATCAATGGCGACTTAAAGATTTATTATAATTATCAATGGTATAATTTTGCTTTTGGTATGATTGATAATATAGAGAATAATAATTCTACAGAAACTATTGGTATTGCTTTTATGCCAGTAGAAGGTATGATTAACTATTATGGCACTGTAATGACTACAAATTATCAATAGGAGGGAAAATGAGAAGGACGTATCCTTATTTAAATGACAGCTTTTATGAAGATGCCAATAGTGCATTAAAGCGTAGAAACTTTCTCAAGACTATTGATAATTTTGTCAATCAAAAACAATATGTGCGGCTAACCCTTCTCAATTGGAATGAAGAACCGTTGAAGGAGATTCAAGGTGTTATTGCGTCTGGTAGTCTTTCTAAAGACGGTTCTTCGTCTATTAGACGTACTTGCTCATTGACTGCATCTATTAGTAGTGGCGATTATGACATTGAAAATATGTCATATGATTTTGCAATTAACAAGAAAATTTTTATTGAGATTGGTGTTGAAAACCATAGCAATCAATTTTTAGATTATCCTATCTTATGGTTCCCTCAAGGCGTTTTCTTTATTGCGAGTGCGAGTGCATCATCTTCTGTTTCATCTGCCGTGTCATTGCAATTGACATTGAAAGACAAAATGTGTGGACTATCAGGTGATGTTTCTGGCACGTTGCCTGCGGCTGTTATATTCGATGAAATGGATACACAGGACGCAAGCGGTGCATATGTTACTAAAAAAGTATTAGTTTACGATATTATCCAAGAGTTAGTGAATCATTACGGCGGGGAAGATTTAAACAATATCGTTATTGAAGATGTGCCTCGCCGCATTAAAAGGGTTATGAAATGGACTGGCTCTAATCCGCTTTATCTTGTACCTAAGCAAAGTGGAAGCGCAGGCAGGATATGGTATGCGGCGTATGTCGATAAGCCAGAAAAATTAGAAGATGGTACGATTGAAATTTTAAGCGGTCAAGATTGCGGCTATATTTATGATGATTTTGTATATGATTCTGAACTATCTGCGAATCTTGGCGAAAGTGTAACGTCTGTATTAGATAAAATTAAAAGTTATCTTGGTAATTTTGAATATTTTTATGATGAATTTGGTGTGTTTCATTTTAGGGAAATTAAAAATTATCTTAATACTACACAAGCGACAACTTTAGTCAATGACATGAAGAAGCATGATTATTTTGTAGAAACAACTACAGGTAAAAGTGTATATGCTTTTAATGACAAAGATAATATTATTAGTATTAGTAAAACGCCGCAGTTCAATAATATCAAAAATGACTTTATTATTCAAGGTAAGCGCCAAGGTACAAATAGCCAGCAACAGGTAGACGTTCGTTATCATCTTTGTATTGACCGCAAGCCGACACCCGTTACAATAGATGAACAAGGTAATAGTTACTATAATACTTATTACAACGTTTTATTATATACAGAAGAGTCTACTCAAGAACTAAAAGCCGCGTTTCCGATTGTATATACAAGCGTAAAAGATTTTCCTACTATTGGTGATTTCAATACTATTTATTTTGATGCTACTAATAAAACTGCTTATTATTGGAAAGATGATACTTATAAAGCATTAAAGTGTACAGCATATTATCCTCCAATAGATGCTTCAACTTCTGCCGTTGTTGTAGATGATAAAGGAGACATCAGTTCTGCGGCAATACCGATTATCATTGATGGTTATACTGTAAAAGACTGGCGTACCGAGCTTTATCTTGAAGGCCTATTGGCTAAGAAAAATGGAATTGATTCTGGCAATTATTATGCTAAAATTGATGGTATTTCTGGTTGGCAGGGAGATGTTCTACAATATGCACATAATTGTAAGATAGATACAGATTATTATTTTGAAGAATTAGATGCGTTTTGGCCACAAATTTATGACCTTGCAGGTCAGAAGTTCATAGGTGAGAAAGAAAATGCTGAATTGCTTACTTCTGCGTTGACTGATGGTAATTATTTTTTAGATTTTATTGATTCTTCAACATCTGACTTAGGAAGATTCTCTGTCTCTGCCATTGGTCGCAGAACAGATGCCGTATCATCTGATGCCGTAAACTGTTTGTTTGCTCCTGAGATTCCTAATATTGTATTCATCAATGCCGATGAAGATGATAAGGGAAGGACAAAGCAACAAGAATGTGAAGACAATGGTATGCCATATACCCAGGTACGCGGTGAGGTTTTTTATAGTCTTGCTACTGGCGGCTACAAGAATAGTGCTTTTGACCAAGTAAAGTATGAGCTATATCTTCATACGACTTATCAAAATTCAGTGTCGATTACTGCGCTGCCAGTATTCTACCTAGAGCCTAATTCTAGAGTTGAATTAAATGATACTTCTACAAATACATATGGCGACTATAATTTAAATACACTTTCTATTCCTCTTGGGTCCGGCAATGCAATGACCGTTTCGTGTAATCAGTCAATAGAAAGATTCTAAAAATAGGGCAAAACCGTATAATTGGTTTGTCCTATTTTTTATTTTATATTAGGTATATTTTGGAAATAAAAGGAGGGAAATTGGCAACCACAAATATCGGTCAATATAGGTATGCTGGAGAAGGCCTTACTGAACTATCTTTCAAAAAATCTTATGTTGACTCTAATGCTGATATTACTGGATTAGATGAACAAAATACAGGTTTCAAAGACGTTGCTATCATTCCCGACAAGCAATTTGTTAAAGGTCAAGATTATTATTTAAAAGTTCAAATTCCGCAAGACATGAATTATGCTATGGAATTTACTATTAAATTAACAAAAAATTCAGATACAGACCAAGGCTCGTATCAGTATATTAAGACCGTTAACGTTAACGCAGGTGGAGACGGGAGTAACGTTTATAACGTTGCATTATATGAGAAAAGTAATGGTAGCATTAATGCTATGATACCGCTTAAATATGAATATGGTAAAACTACTATTAAAGATGCTTTATATTATCGAGAACAGAATAAAAAATATTATCTGGGCACAGGTGGCAATACGTATACACAGACAGATAAACGCAATATTGTAGCTATGGTAGCATCTTGGAAAACAAATGTTGGTGAACGTTATGGTCTGTTTGAAATGATTTTCAGGCCAATAGAAGATGGATTCATTTCTGTTGTGCTATCAATGACAAGACAAGCAGAAGACTACAATATTCAACATACGACAGCAAATGGTACGACTTATGGTCGCATTGTAGATTTAGATAAAATTAAATGTGAGCTATGTCAATTAAGTAATCTAGTGGAAAGTATGAACAATAATGCTACGCTTGATAGAATTGGTATTTGGGGCCATTCTGGTTTGATGATGGCTATTAATGGTGAAGAGATTAGGATTGGTCCGAGCGGATTCTATGAACTATCAGAAGTGCCTGTTTCTTCTATTGGCGTTGTGGCTCGTGATTATACTGATTCATTTACTATTGACTATGAATTTACACAAAAAGACGTAGAAGAGGACGGTGAATAGACCAATGGATTCACTTTATGGTGGACATGAAGGAACTAGCTTTGTAATTAAGGCTTCTTTCACTTCTGTAAATGAAATGCGACAGATGTTTTCGCGTGGTAGTAATTTCACAGAAGTCTGGTATGGAGAACACTGTCTGATTTCTACAAAGAATAAAAATCATCCAGATAACGGAAAGGTTTTTAGACGCGGACTAGATTACCAGAATACACAGACTGCTGGCAGTATTTACGTAGGACAAATCGTTGGCCCGTCTAGCGGCACGCCTTTCTTTCAAGTAGATACTATTGACAATGTAACGCATATGTCAACAAAGGCACTTGAAGAAAATACTTATCGTAGGTATCCAGTTGGTCAAAATGCCGATGGTACTGTTATCACTAACTGGAAACAAGATGATAATGGCAACTGGCATGATGGTGGCGGTACGCTTAAAAAAGATTTCAAATTCAATATCAAAAATCGCACGTTAGTTCCGGGCAAAAGTGGCAATTCATTTAATGATGATATTGAATATACATGGGTCAATATTCGTAAGGATGATGAAGATGCGGACTCTTGGTTCTATGTGGGAATGAAGTTTCCTTATACTGTAATTGATTATAAAGCTCATGCAGTTTCCCAGTATGATACAGCTGGTAATATTAAGCAAGAAAATGCTATGGCTTCTATTACACGTATTGACGATAAGACCCACCCATTCTGGGAATACTGGGATATGGGTATTCCAAAAGGCTTAAAGGGTGATACGCTTCGTAATCTTAAAGTTATTGAAATGACGGAAGCATTACGTAATAAAGTATATTCAACTGAGCATATTACAGTCAATCCTACTACTGGTCTTGCTACTGTTGGTCAATCTGGTTATCCTAATATGGAAGATGATATTGCCAAACATCGTCAGATTGTAGTATATGAATTATATATCTATGATAAGCGAATCAATCCGGACCCAATTTTAATTTATCTCGGTGATTTTAATATTATTAAGAATATTACGCTTGACGATAAAGGCACTTTAACTGTATCTTATACACACAATAATGATACTGTCTTTTATAAGAAAATTAAATGGGTGACAGGCGTTGCCCTTTCTACTGGTAACGGTGCCGCAGGCGGACATTTTAAGATGGACTTTAACAATGACTCTCCTGCATATGAAACAAACCTTACATGGGTAAAGGGTCTTGAAATTCAAAATAATGGTGATGTTATTGGAACATTTGCTGGTACAGATGGTGGTAAATTATCAAATGATGGTAGGAACAAAATTGGTCACATCCGTTGGATTAGTGCAGTTACGTTAGATGAAAATACTGGTCATTTTGTATGTTCTTTTAATGACGGTACCGCTTCTGTGGATAAACGCCTTACTTGGGTTAAAGATATTACAATTAATCAAACAAATGGTCAGATTACAATCAATACGACTACTGGTGATAAAATTAGCCCAGCTAAATTGAAACTTTTGACAGCTGCGCGCGTTAACGATATTGGTGAAACGACTCTTATCTTTAATACTGGCGAAACAATTAATTTGAAGACTGAAAATGGCGGTGAGAATTATAAAATCACTACCGTTAAATCTATTTATATGGGTACCGGAATTAGTGATGATAAGAGCATTTATGTTAAATACAATAGTAATCCAAACCCTGTAAAAGTCAGTGACCCGATTAACTCAATTGAACGTCTTGTGGTTCGTCCATCTGATTGGCATCTATTTGTTCTTTACAGCGACCCATCACACCGTGTTAAAAATGCGACTGATGGTTGGATTTCAAATAATGATGCGATGAAGTACGACACATCTATTCCTAATTATGGCTCAAATGTCTATTGGAAAGACCTTGGCACTATTAAAGACCAAGCTGGTATTTTAATTGGCTTTAACGTCACAAAGACTCAGCTAAATGCAGCAGGCTTTACAGATGCTAATATTATTGAATATCTAAATCGTGAATTTCCCTTTGGCCTTACTGGTGCGCAAAACCAGCCTGGTGGTCAATCTAATTTAGGCAAAATTATTACGTATCAGCCATATAATGAAGCCAAGAGCGATAAAGAATTTTATGCATTTGACTATAATTTAAGTACGTGGTATTATCTTGGCAAGATTGCGGACACAGGTATGCGCGATGTTAAGCTAATGGATGAAAGTGCAGCAACTTATGAAAGCCTGAAAACTTTAACTTCTGATGGCCTTGCTTTCTTACAGAATTCTGTTACTGTTTCAGATAGTTCGATTCCTTCCTATTGGTCTAGTACCTATAAGTTTGGAGCATAGACATGAAACTTGAACAGATTAAAGGCCCATTTTCAATTAAATCTAGTCATACGTTTAAGGCTGGCGCGGGTAATTCTTATGTACATATCGGTATTCAGATTCCAAAGCGTCAACCGATTGCTTATTCTGAATACCGTGCATTAAACGAAGGAAAAGAAGATATTATCCTTTTCCCGCAAATTCCTGATTATGACGTTACAATCACTACAAATGAGAGTGAATTTTCATATAAGGTAAATGAAACAGGTATACTTGAGCTTGATGGTAATTTCGGTTCAAAGCTAAAATTTACTTTTGAGAAGAGTATGCCGCCAGAAACAATTATAGACGTTATCTATAAAGACGAAGAAGAATAAGGAGGTAGTAAATGGCTAAAGGTAATCCAAATGATTCTACGATGAAAAATAATTTTGTTGCTAAGGTATATGACCCTACACTTAAAACATATAGGCCGATTTACGTTGCGCCAGATGCTACCGACAATAAGCGTGGTGAAGTCTGGCTTTCAGACGCGACAAATGCAACAGATAGTGCGGCCACAGGTGTTGTTGCCGCTACACCAAAAGCAGTTAAAGTTGTCAATGACAATGCGAACAATAAGCTAGACAAGACAACTACTAACGCGCAATCAGTTAAGTCTCCTACGACTTTTGAAGGAAAAGTTACTGGCAACGGTGGTTTTGCTGGAAATCTTACTGGTAACGTCACGGGCAATGCCGATACTGCTACAAAGCTAAAGACCGCACGTTCAATCAGCGTTAAGGGCGGTAACAATGGTGGCACTGGTAGTGCTAATTTTGATGGTTCTGGTAATATTTCAATTACAATTCCATCAATTGATGCTGCGAGTGTCACTGGGGTGTTACCTCTAAGCACTATTCCGCAAGGTGCGTTGGAACGATTGGTTCATGTCGCTAATAAAACAGCACGCTTTCAGCTAACTAATCAGCGAGTGCAGACTGGCGATAGCGTCATTCAAGACGATACTGGTATTATGTATATTGTTGTTGATGATACCAAGCTAAATTCTGACGCGGGATACCAAGAGTATAAAGCTGGTACAGCACTTAATGCAAGTCATGCAACTAATGCCGACAATGCTACCAACGCGACTACTGCTGGTAAAGTCGGTCATAGTTTAAGTGTTGGAGTGACATATGGGACTGCATCAGCTTCGCGTAAACAGACATTTAGTTTCAATGGTTCTGCTGATGTTTCGTTTGATATAGATACAACTAAACCAGAAGTCATGAAAGCTGCTACCGCTAATGCAGCTGGTCATTCTGGTCTTGTTCCTGCTCCTACGGCTGGAAGTCAAAACAAATTTCTCCGTGGAGACGGTACATGGCAAGTCGCTGGTGAGGTCACTGGCGTTAAAGGCAATGCGGAAGGTAGCTACCGCACAGGCAATGTCAATCTTACTTGCGCTAATATTGGTGCTGCAACTGCTAGCCACAATCACGATACGAGTTATTTAAAGCTATCTGGCGGCACACTGACAGGTTCGCTAACCGGTCAGAATATTGTTCCTAGCGCTACCAATTCTTATTCTCTTGGTTCCTCTAACGCCAAGTGGAATTACGTTTATGCTAATAAAATTGTCGGTACTCTTACTGGCAATGTAGAAGGTAATGCGACTAGCGCTACAAACGCTCAATCTGCAAACAAGTTTAATAATACTGTCGCATTGAGTGGAGATATTACAGCATCAGCTACAAGTTTCAATACGGCAAGTCCTATCACAATGGTTACTACTATTGGTAACGGTAAAGTGACTGCGGCTAAGATTGCCGATGGAGCCGTTTCATCAGGCAAAATTGCAAATAAAGCTGTTACAAATGGTAAACTTGCAGATGATGTTGGTACTGTTTATGTTGGCATGAGTAAGCCAACAGAAGAACATGTTAAACTGTGGGTACAAATTTAAGGATGTAGATATGAACAACACGTTTCTTGGGGGGCATCTGCCCCGCTAAACAGCTTAGCTGATAGACATGGCTGATTTTATGGTGAGCGATGGGACGAATTTTTCTGAATTTGTCCCATCTAAAGCCGATGGTGTGCGAGATTATAATGATCCTAGCAGAAACATTAGGGTTGGCTTTGCTGGCAGTTCTTTAGACTTTAACAATAGTGACGCAGAACAAAATGTTAAATATCTCGCGGGATATACTGAATCAGGTAAGCATATTAAAGATGTAAATCTATATGCGGCAAAACAGTATCTTGGCATTAACAAGGTAGATAATACAGCAGATTCCAGTAAGTCAGTAAATTATGCTAATTCAGCCGGTACCGCTAATAAGTGTAACAATGTAATTTATTCGCATCAAAATGAAGTTAACTTTTCTGGCGGTAAACAGCCTACCTGTTATTTTAATTATAGAAATGCTGATTCTGACACAGCAGACGGTGGGACTACTGGCATTACATATAAGTTTTGTAACTATTCAGCAAATACTGCATATTCAACGATTGAAGCCAATAATTTCGTTGGTAAAATAAATGGCAATACAGTATCCAAAAGTGTTCCATCTGATGCGAATTTTTCAAATGATAAGGTTACCCAGACAGCAGTTAAGAATACTGATTATTCAGATTGGCGTTCGCTGGTTTGGGGTGCTTCACATAGTTCGACCGAAGGATTTGTGCCAACAAGTGTAACTGATAATTTGTTCAGTACAAATACTTTATCAGTTCAACCTTCTACTGGAACTATTAAGGCTACTACTTTTAAAGGCAATCTTACTGGCAATGCCGCAACTGCTTTTACAGCCAATAGAGCAACTGAGGTAGCAGATTATAATAATACTGGTCAAGGCGTTAAAATTGGCTATGCTGGTGCTGGATTTACCGCTTCTGATTTTCAATATGCTCTTGGCATGAATAATGAACGAAAAATCAAAGACGTATCGCAAGGTGAATATAGGAAATGGCTAGGTCTTGGTAGTGCCGCATATACTTCTTCTTCAAATTATGCGGCAAATGATGTTATTGCCGTTCAATCTTCTCAGCCTACGTCTTCTACTTGTAAAATATGGATAAAAATTTAAGGAGATAATATGAATATTGTTCTCATAGGGGGGGGCTACTGCGGTAGCTCTATAGATACCATTCTATATGATGTGAAGTGAGCGAATTTTATCTTTCAGATGGGAAGAATTTTACTGTAATCCCAGCTATGACAGCGAAAGAAAATAATGCGGACACGATAGATGATTTAATTGCGAAACTAGTGAATAGACCTCCATCGCTTGGGTCATGTATGTTCAATAAGTCAAAAGAGAAAAGATTGAGTTTTACTGGCGGCTCTTGGTATAATTATTTGTATGTGCCGCATAGGACTGGTGTTGGTGGAGATAATTATAAATATGGTAATTTATTGTTATTTTCTATGAATGGCCTCGGAAAGGCTTATAGAGTGACTTACTCAAATGGTTCTATTATCTCTGTAGAGGAATTTTATACAAACGCTTATCCTCCTTCTAAATCTTCTGTTGGATTGGGTAATGTCGATAATACGGCTGATTCATCCAAGAGTGTGAAATATGCGGCCAGTGCTGGTAGTGCAAGCTCGGCGAGCTATGCGACAAAAGCTGGTAGCGCTAATAATGAATATTGTGTTATGGTACAATCCGAGCAACCGACAGATTCAAGATGTAAACTGTGGATTAAAATCTAATATAACTTTGGGCAAAATCCTGTTATGGGTTTTGCCCTTTTTTCATATAGATATAGAATATAATTCTAAGAAAGAAAAGGAGCTTTATGTGAATAAGTTTAATGAATTGATCTCTCTAGGGGGGGGGCTACTGCGGTAGCTTAGAATCTATAAATCAATTTGATACTATGATTTTAGATAACCTCCCAAATCAAGAGGTTGAATAATGAGCAATTTCGTAAATCTTTTAGACATTATTTATCCTGTACATAGTATGCATATCACTACCAGTACTGTTTCGCCTGCAACGTCTATCGGTGGCACATGGACGCAAATTAAAGATGGCGCCTGTATTGCGGCATATAAGGATACTTCTGGCTATACTGGTAGTAAAACAATTAGTATTAGTCAAATGCCTAGGCATAATCATCCATTGGTCAATAATCTTGGTTGCGGATGGAATGGTACTAATGCAACTACTGATAGATTATATTATGGAAGATACCATTCAGGAAGAATCCTTAGAGAATTTGGCGATTCTGCGCTAACAGGAGAAGGAAAAGATTATATTCCTTATTCATATGCTTGTAAAGTGTGGGTAAGAACTGCTTAAAATCTAAAATCTAATATCAAATTATCTAAGAAAGGTAATTGAAGATGTTAGATACCATGAAAAATCATACTCTTCTGGTGGGGGCATTCCTCTTAGTTAATGCCCTCAATCTAGGAGGGTTATATGAGTAATTTTGTAAATCTTCTTGATATTATTTATCCAGTAGGAAGTATATATTTTAGTACATCTAGTGTTTCTCCTGCGAGTAGCGTAGGTGGCACATGGACGCAAATTAAAGATGCTGTTATTGCTGCAAGTGGCTCAACATATTCTTCAGCAGTTGCAAGTTATGGCGGCAGTAAGACTATTGCTACTAGTCAAATGCCCGAACATAAACATACTGGTACTACTAGTAATAATGGCAACCACAATCACAGTGTTGATGGACGAATTATCGCATGGTACGGTCCAGGTGGTGGCAACGTTCTTCAAGGTGCTGGTAATTATTTTGGTTCTGTTGGTACTTTTGGTGGGCAAGGAACATCTACCAATGGGGCGCATACGCACTCCTTCACTACCGACAGTGCTGGCGAAGGCAATAATTATATTCCATATCACTATTCTGTTAATATATATAGAAGAACAGCCTAAGAAAATTTTATAATATTCTTTCTATTTAATTAGAAAAGATATAAATGAGTAATTTTGTAAACCTTATGGATATTGTATATCCAGTAGGCTTAATCTACCAAAGCATGAATGCAACATCTCCTGCTTTCCTACGGTTGGCGGCACATGGACTCAATTGAAAACTTTCCTGTATGGGTCTATAGCCGCCAAGCAAACAGCGGCGAAGCAACGCATAAGCTGAGTCTCAACGAGATGCCAGCTTACATTCATGGAAATGCAACATTGGTATATTACGCTCACCTTGTAAATGGTGGTGTTCAAAGGGGTCACAGATTTACTTGGGTTACTGATAACTCTTGTAGTCGAAATGAGACTTTTAATAAATCAACTTGTGTGGCAAAGCTCACAATAATTTACCAGTTTATCAAAACTGTTATGTGTGGCATAGAACTGTTTAACTTATTTTATTCGAGGGAAGCTTTATGTTTCCCTCATTTTTTTATGGGCAAATTCCTAAAATCAAATGTAAATTATTTTCATATTATATTAGATTATGTAGAGAAGAAGGGATATTGCCGAGAATGGATGCTTTGTCGCAACTGGTGTCGCAATACTCTTTCGGGGCTATCGTTATGTTAGTTGTGACTTTAGCTGTCGCTTTTAAATTCTTAAGTGAGCTGTTGGAATATTTTTATAATAAATTAAAAAAATTCTTCAATTATCAGACACTTAAAGATACACAGCACTCTGAGATTGTAGAAAGTATTGCTTCGTTACAAGCAGAAATTAAGAGTCTTAGCCAAGAAATTAGCAATCAATCGAATGATATTAAAGCACTCCAAGAGCACGAAAAACTTACTCTTGAAAGATTACAGGAGAACTCCCGCAGTTATATCATTGACAAGCATCACTATTTTTGCTATGAAATCAAGGCTATTGATGACCTTAATCTAGAATCTTTAGAGCGCAGATATTTATATTATAAAGCGGCAGGCGGCAACTCATTCATTGATGGCTTAATGGAAGAGATACGCGAACTACCGAGAATCAATCTTTCCAATCCACAATTTATTGTAAGCCAAAAGAACAATGAAAGGGGTGAATAAATGGGTCAGGAATTAAAAGCAGTTACAGTCAATTTGAAGTCTCTTGACCAAGACATTCAAGACCCTATTGTGGCTGGCGGCGCAGATGCAAATGGTCGTACTTTTAGAATTATTTTCGACCAAGAAGCTGCTGCACAATGTGTCGCAGATACAAAAGTTTATTTGAGTTGGCGGCATGTTCAACTAGATATAAAAGGATATAATGTTTTTACAAAAACACATGAAGACCCTATCGTATGGGAAATTAAATGGCCGCAAGCCATGTTACATGAAGGAGACGTGCTTTGTTGTGTCGAATTAGTTGATTCAGTATCAATTGCTTCTAGCACGAATTTTCTTGTACATGTATTGTCCGACCCAAATGACGGCTCTGCGTTTGTCGTTTCTGATGATTTTAGCGCTTTTCAAAATGCTGTAATCCATCTTGCTACTCTTGGGGACAAGATGGAAAAACAAATGGATGAACAACGTAAAGAATTTCAAAAATGGACAAAGGAAACAAAAGAAATTAAACAAATTGCAACAAGTGCATATGATAAGGCCGTTTCAGTAGAAAATAAACTAGACCAGATAGCTATCAGCGCAGAAGTTAAGATTCGGGAATTTTAGTTATATGGTTTATTTTATATATATAAAATTTTTATACTCAATAGAGAGGGGTTATAATAAATGGCTGACGCAGAAAATGCAAAAAAGATTAGTTTTTTTCACGGTTCTGAAACAAAACTAAATGACAGTATTACCGCTGGGACTATTGGTACAAATAGCGTCGTTATTTCTACAGAAGATAATATGATTTATGTAGATGATTCTAAAGTGCCGCATACGCTTGGCAATGCTAAGTCTAAAGAAGCTCACACTGTTCAACTAGGCGTTGGCGGAAGTGTTGGCGGTATCAAGACTGGCGATGTTATTGAAGCTGGTACTGATTTAGACACGTTAATCAAAAAGATTATTATGAAACGTGTACCCGCTACATATATTGCACCTAAGATTTCTCTTGCGGTTTCAAAAGGTGATCAACCAGGTAATTATGAAGTTGGTACTACACTTACGGCAACAATGACAGCAAACTTTACAAAGCAAGATGCTGGCGCTCTTACCGCAATTAAAATTTCTGATGGAACTGTTGATGTACTTGAGGGTACCACTAGCCCTCTGATTCTATCTGACCATTCAATTACTGTTGGAGAAGGTACCACTTCTTTTAAAGCTATCGCTTCTTATGCTGAGGGTGCAATCAAGCAGGATAATCTTGGGGACGATTCCCCATCTGGTCATATTACTGCTGGCTCTATTACATCAAATGTACTTTCTTATGTTGGAAAACGGAACGCTTTTTATGGTACTGGCGTAGGCTCTGTCCCTGAATTAAATTCTGCAATTATACGTGGTCTTACTGGTAAGTCTCTTAATCCTACTGCTGGTACCAAACTTACCATTAAAGTCGCTCAAGGGCAACAGTATATTGTTTTCGCCTATCCTGCGGCTCTTCGTGATGTAAGCCAAGTTAAATATGAAGAAACAAATGATATTGGTATGGCTTCTAGCTTTACCAAGCAAACCGTGTCTGTCGAAGGTGCCAACGGAGCAACAGCTGCAAACTATAAAGTCTATAGCTACGCTATGGCTGCTCCTGCCGCGGCCCCAATGACATTTACAGTAACCATTTAGAAAGGAGTTATAAATTATGGCTATTGATAGCACAAAACTATTGGTTGCTGTAAAAGCCTATTCTCGTGGTAATGCTCTTCCACTTGATGCTTCGAGTGTCCATGAGACATTAGCAGCCGCACAGACCTATGCAGATTCAGCTATTGCTTATGGCGGTCAAGTCATTACCGCATTGGTTGATGGTAAGTATAAAGCATATATGCTTCAACCAAAAGCTGAGGGTACAGGTTTTAATCTTTCTCCTATTGGAATTGATGGTGAAATTGACCCAACCAAGGTAAAAGAGTATGTTAAGGTAGTAGAAGCTCTTCCAGAAGCAGACCAAGAGCAGGGCGTTATCTATATTAATATTACTGATAACAAAGGATATATCTATACTGGTTCTGGTTTCAAGGTAATTTTTGAACAAGTTGAGAATCTTAAAGCAACCATTGAAGCTATTCAAGTTAAATTAGATAGTTTGGCTGGTGAAGGTGAAGGTTCTGTAAAGAAAGCTCTTGCAGATGCAAAGGCATATACAGATACTACTGTCGCTGGCAAGGCTGATAAAGCAACTACTTTGGCTGGATACGGCATTGCTGATGCTTATACAAAAGAAGCAACTGATACTGCAATCGCTTCTGCTATTGCGAAAGCAGACCATTTAAAGCGTGCTATTGTCGATGCTCTCCCTGCTGTCGATGAAGCTGATGCTAATACTATCTATATGGTTCCAGTTGATGACCATTATGATGAATACATTCTCGTTGTAACTAATGAAGTCAAGAAATTTGAAAAAATCGGTGACAGCAAGGTAGACCTTTCTGATTACGCGACTAAAAATGAAGTTGCGACCGCCAAGCAAGCTGCAATTGATGCTGCCGCTGCGGATGCTCAGACCAAGACAGATACCGCACAAACTGCCGCGATTGCAGAAGCGCAGAAAAAAGCCGATGCGGCTCAAGCTGCTGCCATTGCTGCTGCTGTTGAAAAAGATACTGCTACTCTGACAAGCGCAAAAGAATATGCCGACGGCCTTGCTGCTAATTATGAAAAAGCGGGTGCTGCCGCTAAGGCTCTTGAAGATGCAAAAGCATATACCGATACTCAAGATGCTACGACACTTGAACAAGCTAAAGCATATACCGATGGTCAAATTTCTCCCATTCAAGAGAATTTAAATACTAAAGTCGATGCTGCTCAAGTAAAGACTATTCTTTCTGAGAAAGTCGGTGACATTGCCGAAGGTACTACTATTAAGCAGTATATTGATACAAGCGTAGGTTCCGGTGGAACTGCTAGTGCAGAAGCAATTGCAGCAGCAAAGAAAGAAGCCATTGAAACTTCTAAAACTTACACGGATAACGCTTTAACAATTGTAGAATTTTAGGAGTTAAAATGGCTGTAATTCGTGTATATACAACTGTGGCCGCAAAATTAAATAAATTACCAGTTAGCGATGGAAATTTAGTTTTTGTTTCCGATACCCGTCACCTCTATTTAGATTATAACGGTCTACGAATTAAATATAATTGTATCCAAGAATTTCCTACAGACAAAGATAGAATTGATAAATTAGCACCAGTTGAAGGCTATTATTATGTAGAAGAAACTGGCGTGATGTGGCGTTATAAAGACGGTTGGAAACAGCTTACTCCTTCTAATTTACAAACCATAACTTTTGATACTTCCGTTGAAGATTTTCCAAAAGAAGGAAAAGAAACTATGATATATATTGCCGATAAAGCAATTTATAAATGGAATGCGGCCCTTCATACATATATGTGTGTTGCTAATAATACAGAATGGACAACTATTTAAAGGAGACATGAATGAGTCAAGTTAAATTTGTAGCTGCTACTCTTGCCGGCTATCAAGGTCTTACAGATAAAGATGCTAATACTCTTTATTTTGTAGAAGAAGAACAGCGTATTTACAAAGGTGATACCCCATACTCTGGTGGCATTTATGAGAAAGTAAATGCACTTCCAGAACAAGGTAAAATTAATACTCTATATATTGTAGGTGACAAAGGAGATAATGTTGCCTATTGGGATGGTACTAAGTACATCACAGTTGTTAAGCCAACAACTGTTTCCGAAGACCTTTCTGCCCTTACCAAGCGCGTTACTACAGCAGAAGGTAATATTTCTGCCGCAAATGAAAAATTAACAGTTATTCAAGGTAAAGGCGAAGGCTCTATCAAGAAAGCTGCTGCTGATGCTAAGCAGACTGCTATTGACGCTGCTGCCACAGACGCTACTTCTAAAGCCGACAAAGCTCTAGAAGACGCTAAAGCTGATTCTGCTACCAAGAAAACAGAAGCCATCAAAGCTGCGGCTGCTGAAACTACTAAGCAAGTTGGTGCTGCTAAAACCGAGCTACAGGCCAATATCGACAAGAAAGCTGACAAAGCTACTACTCTTGCTGGTTACGGTATCGCCGATGCCTATACAAAAGATGAAGCCAATACCGCTATTGCTGCTGCCGTAGCTAATGCGCACCACCTCAAGCGTGAAATCGTTAGTGTTCTTCCCGAGGTTTCCGAAGCCAACGAAGATACTATCTATATGGTTCCCGATGCTGGTAGCACCGATGCCGCAGGCTCCAACAAGTCTGTTTATACTGAATACATGCTTGTCAATGGTGCCTTTGAGCGTATTGGTACTTCTGACGTAGACCTTAGCAACTACTTCACCAAAGACCAAGTAACTGGTGCTATTACTACCGCTAAGGGTGAAGCTGCTACTGACGCTCAGACCAAGGCAGATGCCGCTAAGGATGCTGCCATTGCTGCGGCTGCTACCGATGCCACCACAAAGGCTGACGCTGCTCAAGCTGCTGCTATTACCGAAGCTGGTAAAAAAGCTGATAAGGCTCTTGAAGATGCCAAGGCCTATTCCGATGGTCTAGCCAAGAATTATGCTACTGCCGCCCAAGGCGCTAAAGCTGATTCTGCTCTACAGGCTGCTGATGTTGTCAAGGGTACTGTCAACGGTGCTATTTCCGTTAAAGGCACTTCCGTTAAGGTTCACGGTCTAGGTACCGCCGCATATGCTGCCACTGATGATTTTGCTACCGCTGCTCAGGGCGCCAAGGCTGACTCTGCTGTTCAAGCCGCAGATGTTGTTTCTGGTACCGCTAATGGTACAATCTCTGTTAAGGGTTCAGACGTTGCTGTTAAGGGTCTAGGCTCTGCTGCTTATCAAAATAGCGGTGCCTTTGATGTTTCTGGTGCTGCTGCTGGTGCTCTTACTAAAGCTAAGGCCTATGCTGATACAAAGAAGACTGAAGCCGTTGACGCTGCCGCTAAGGATGCTACTACCAAAGCTGATAATGCTCTGACTGCTGCTAAAAAATATGCTGATGGTTTAATTGAGTGGGGTACGCTCTAATTTAAATTAGATTAAGGAGATTGTATGTCTGCTGATATTAGATTTTACACAGGCGTGCAATCAGAGTATGATGCATTAGGGTCTACCAAAATAGATCCCAACGGCATCTATTTTCTTTCAGATACCACGAGTATCATGAAAAATAATATCAAATACAGCTGTGGCGATATTAAAATTGCCACTGGCTCTGCCGCAGGTATTATCAAGCCAAGCGGAGATTTTGATATTACCTCTGACGGCACACTTTCAATTTATAAAGCGATGTCCGTTAATAGTTTTTCTAACAATAGCGGCACACTTGAAATAGGTTCTCGTCTTCCATCTTCCAACTTCTCTTGGAATTTGAACAAGCAACCTTCTAAACTGACAATTACAGCAGGTAGCCAATCATTTGAAATCAATAAGACACAATCTGGAACTGCGGCAATTACATTTGCGGCACCTCTTACCGCAACGACCGCATTTACTTTGACTGCTACTGACGCTCGCAAAGCCACATCTACTAAGCAGACTATAATTTACTTTTTAAATGGTAAATACTATGGTGTGAGCAATATAACAGACACTTCTAAGATAGACGCGGCATTTGTCAAAGGGCTTACTAGAAATCTAGTATCTGGCCGCACGGGTTCATGGAGCGTCACAGCCAATGCTGGGCAATATATTTACTTTGCTATCCCTGCTTCTTTTGGAATTCCCGCATTTTATGTTGGAGGTTTCGAGGGCGGTTTTAACAAAGTAAAGACTTTTGATTTCACAAATGCAAGTGGCTATACCGCTTCTTATAATATCTATAGGTCAACTAATGCAGGATTAGGTGCAACTACGGTGGAGGTGAAATAATGCCTGTTCAACTTATTGATAAAATCAAACAAAAGAATAACGGCACTTTCAAACTCGTAGATGCTTCTGATATTAACTGGGATGTTAACATTCCGAGTGATAAAGTTCCAGCAGAATACGTTAAAAAAGATGCTATGAACACGGCTATTGCAAATGCAGTAGCAGGTGCTCCGCACCTTAAACGTGTTGTTTTGGCAAAAGGGTCAACTCTTCCTTCTACTGGCGAAGAAAATACAATTTATATGTTGCCAGATTTAACCGAATCTAATAATGAATATACTGAATACTTTTGGGTTAATGGTAAGTTTGAAAAGCTCGGCGGGTCTAAGACCGATTTATCGAACTATCCAACCAAGAGCGAGATGAATTCAGCAATCAAGACCGCATCTGGTGCATCTTCGACAGACGCGCAAGCCAAGGCAGATAAAGCACTTAAAGATGCAAAGGCATATACAGACCAAGAGAAAGCGAAGTATCTTCCTCTCACTGGTGGCACTTTATCTGGTAAAATTAAATATGCGGCTGGTCAGGTTATTAGTGATAATAATGACATTGCCACTAAAGCATATGTCGATACCGTTGCAAGCGGCATTTTGCCGTCTGATGTTTTGACGGTTCCATCTATTACTACTGGCACTACAAATGGTACAATCAAAGTTAAAGATAAATCTGTTGCCGTGTATGGTTTAAAATCTGCCGCATATCATGATGCATCTGATTTTGCCACGCCAGATGATTTAACTTGGTCTTCTATTGAATAATATATCAGAAAGGATGTGAGCAAGATAGCAAGAGTAAAATTTATCAGAGATAAAGAACCTAATATCAAAGCACTCACTGCCGAAAATAAAGTATTGGACGGTGCATTATATGTTGCCACCGATACTGGCACTTTGTGGATGGGTATTTCTTCATCCTCTCTGATTCAGATTAAAGACAATATCAATACAAATACAACTTATAACTTAACCAAGAGCGGTAGTACAATCACTCTCAGGGGTAGCGATGGCAGTACATTTAATGTTACAGATTCAAATACTGTATACGGCAATGCTACTGCTAGTGCCGCAGGTCTTATGTCTGCCGCAGATAAGGCTAAACTTGACGGTGTTGCCGCAGGTTCAAATCGTGTTACAATTGATGCAGAACTTTCTACTACTTCAACGAATCCTGTACAGAATAAGGTAATTAAATCTGCACTTGACGGCAAGTCTAATACAGGCCATACTCATGATGACAGGTATTATACTGAGAGTGAAATCAATACAAAGCTGAATGCAAAGGCTAATTCAAGCCACACGCATACGAAGGCTCAGATTACAGATTTTCCCACGAGTATGCCAGCTAGCGATGTATACGCTTGGGCGAAAGCTGCTTCTAAACCAAGTTATACTATTGGTGAAGTAAGCGGTAATCTTCCTGCTTCGCGCATTAGTGGTACAATTGCTGCTGCAAATCTCCCAAGCTATGTTGATGATGTTCTAGAATATGCGTCTCTATCTAAGTTCCCGACAAAAGGTGAATCTGGCAAGATTTATACCGCTTTAGATACAAATAAAATCTATCGTTGGAGCGGCAGCGAATATGTTGTAATTTCTGAAACCATTGCACTTGGTATAACTCATTCTAGTGCTGGCTATGGTGACGAATCTCGTGCCGCATATAACCATTCGACTAAGACAAGTGGTAATCCACACCATGTTACAAAGATTGATGTTGGATTAGGAAACGTAGATAATACTGCTGACTCTGCCAAATCTGTTAAGTATGCTACTAGCGCTGGCTCAGCAGGCTCCGTGGCTTGGTCTAATGTTTCTGGTAGACCTTCCTCTATGCCAGCTAGCGATGTATACGCTTGGGCGAAAGCTGCTTCTAAACCAAGTTATACTATTGGTGAAGTAAGCGGTAATCTTCCTGCTTCGCGCATTAGTGGTACAATTGCTGCTGCAAATCTCCCAAGCTATGTTGATGATGTTCTAGAATATGCGTCTCTATCTAAGTTCCCGACAAAAGGTGAATCTGGCAAGATTTATACCGCTTTAGATACAAATAAAATCTATCGTTGGAGCGGCAGCGAATATGTTGTAATTTCTGAAACCATTGCACTTGGTATAACTCATTCTAGTGCTGGCTATGGTGACGAATCTCGTGCCGCATATAACCATTCGACTAAGACAAGTGGTAATCCACACCATGTTACAAAGATTGATGTTGGATTAGGAAACGTAGATAATACTGCTGACTCTGCCAAATCTGTTAAGTATGCTACTAGCGCTGGCTCAGCAGGCTCCGTGGCTTGGTCTAATGTATCAGGAAGACCATCTTCAATGCCTGCATCTGACGTATACTCTTGGGCGAAACAACCAAATAAGCCCTCGTATACAGCAAGTGAAGTTGGCGCAGCTCCCGCAAGTCACTCTCACTCTTATCTACCGCTTGCTGGTGGAACTGTTACAGGCAGAATTAATCGTGGTGCTGGTGGACATTTTATTTCTGCGCGTAATAATGTTGTTGTTTTCGGTACTGCTACTAGTCCGGATTCATACAATCCAGTTGTAGGCCAAAAGACTCCTAAAGGTTCTTGGACTATAGGTAACTTATCTAGCAATGAACATCTAGTATTTTCTTATGACACCGATACGAATTTTAATGCAGGTACAAATTCTAGTAATACAACTTATCTACCTGTTGGTGGCCATTCGCAGGAAATTATCACTTCTGCTACCATTGGTTCACAGTCTGTAAGCCATGCTAATTCAGCTGACTCTGTCGCGTGGAACAATGTTTCTGGTAGACCTTCCTCTATGCCAGCTAGCGATGTATACGCTTGGGCCAAGGCTTCAAGTAAACCTTCTTACTCTTGGAGTGAAATCAGCGGTAAACCTACGATTCCTTCTATTGGCAACGGTACTGTTACTATTACACAGAATGGTGCGACAAAGGGTACATTCACTCTTAATCAGGCTGGCGATGCGACCATCGCACTTACGGATAATAACACTGTATACAGCCTGCCAACTGCTACTTCAAGTGTTCTAGGTGGCGTTAAGGTCGGTTCTAACATCACCAATAGTAGTGGCACTATTTCTCTTACTAAGGCAAATGTGACTGCGGCTCTTGGTTATACACCTCCTACTTCTGATACTAATACTTGGCGCCCAGAAGAGGTAATCATTTCTTCAACTCAGCCTAGCGCTAGCACTTGTAAGTTATGGATAAAATTTTAAAATTATTGGGCAAAGTATTATAATTTTTACCATCTAATTTTTAGACACAATAGAGAGAAAAATCTTAACGACACTACGAAGATATGGTAATGAAGTTAAATCAGATTCCATATAATAAAACAGATTAACTCTTACCATATCTTCTTTTATATATATGTATCACTGCATATCACTAAGTAGAAACACCATGAACGAATATCCTTATTTCAATCCATATGCGCCATATATGCCTATGCAAAATGGCGCGTACACATCCGCAAACCAAATTCAAGGCGTTAGATTTGTGTCTAATCGTCAAGAGGCGGAGAATTGTGCCGTTCCTCGTGGAACGAAAGCGCTGCTTATGGATTCAAATAAGGATATTTTTTATTTGAAAGAAACTGATATGAATGGTATATCTACTATTTCAGAATACTCCTTCAAAAAAGTTGAGCCGCAAACTGCGGATAACTATATAACAAAAGATGAATTCAACAAATGGAAGGAGCAGTATGAATCAATTATTTCAAACATTGCAGCAAACACAAATGCCGCAAAACAACCCAATGACCGAGTTGTTGGACTTCATTAAAAGTAATAACATCACACCTCAACAAGCCCAAGAGAAGGTTCAATCTCTTATCTCTTCTGGGCAAATGTCTCAACAGCAATTTGAGACGCTAAAACAACAGGCTATGAATATAGCCAAATTCTTCAATTAGTTTATCCACTTGTGCGCACAGGATAAAATATTTCTATATACCACGATAGAAAGAAAATTATTATGGAAAATATGTCTCTATCCGATATTGCGGCAGTCACTAAAGACAACGACAATTGGGGCGGTGCTGGTGGCTGGATTTGGATTATTGTTCTTTTCCTATTTATGTATGGTAATGGCTGGAATCGCAACACCACGGCAGAACAGCCTGTTACCGAAGCAGGTCTTTGCAACGCTATGAATTTCAATAATCTTGAAAATAGCGTTGGCCGCATGTCTGACCTAATGCAGACACAGTTTATGCAGACTTCACAAGGTCTAGCATCTGTTGGTTATGAGAATCTACGCAACTTCGCATCTACTCAGGATGCCATTAAAGATGGTAACTATGCGCTTTCTAGCCAGCTAGCGAATTGTTGCTGCGAGAATAAGCAGGCCACAGCAGACCTTAAATACAGCGCTGCAATGAACGCTGCTTCTATTAACGAGAACACCACCGCACAGACCCAAAAGATTCTAGATGCACTTGCACAGAATAAGATTGAGTCTCTACAGGCTCAGGTTTCCGAGCTTAAAACCCAGAACATGTTCTGCGGCGTACCTCGTATTTCCCCTTATGGCTATGGCGTAGTGCCTAACTTCGCTACTCCCTGTGGCTGTGGCTGCAATGGAGCTACTTTTTAATCCTATCTATCTTTAGGAGTTTATTATGGGCATCAAAACAGTAGGCAGATTCACTTATGACAGCGCTACTGCTGTTACGCTAGCTGCTGGCGACACCATTCCAGTGCCTAACTCGACAGTATCTAATAAGTGTGTCTCGTGCGATGGTAAGAACATCACTATTAACAATAGCGGTCTGTATCAGATTGTGGCGAATTTCACCTTTGCCGCAACAGCAGAAGGACCAATAGAAACACAAATGTATCGCAACGGCAACGCTCTTCCAGCGGCACATGCTATCGACACAGGCGCCGCAGCAAGTAACCTTGTGTCTCAAGCGTTTTCCGCACTTGTCACGGTTCCTTGCAATGCTCCGCAATCAACAATTAACGTTAAGGCGTTAAGTGCTACGAGTGTCCGTATTGCCAACATTATTGTGGTAAAGATTGCGTAATGGAAATTTTTAAAACGCTACTTGACCAAGTCGATGATGAAATATGCGGTGCAAAGGAGTATGCGGAGCTAGCGCTGTCATTGAAAGACGATTCGCCGCAACTATCTAACATGTATAATGATTTGTCTAAGCAAGAATATTCTCACATACAGATATTACATTCACATTTACTCAAGGTTTATGAATCTTTTGGAGAACAAACTGATATGGTGCAGAATCTATTTGATTGGCAAAACAAAAAAATAATTGACGGTGCGGCACATGTCAAGACATTAATTGATATGTACAAGTAGCTTAAAATTTTGGGCAGAATTATGTAAATAGTTCTGCCCATTTTTTATGTATATTAGTAAAATACAATTTAAAAGAAAAGGAGGAATTGAATGGTTGATGATTCTGTACATCAAGACCCAAATACAATTGCTTCTGACAAGGCTGTTGCGTATCAAAATATAAATACAGCTGCCGTTGGTAGTGCCGGTGGTAGTGGCAATGCTAACGGTGGTGTGCAGCCTAGGATTTATATAAATATTCCAGCTGGAGCTAAAATTAAAGCTATATATATCAATAAGGGATAGAAAACCCTGGGAAATAAAAGGAGTATAAATGAGAATTTTAAATGAGGAAGACGTTGAGATTAAAGAATCTGACGTTGATACTACGAAAGGCTATCTAAAGCCTGATAAGAAATTCATTGTCCATCATGATGAACAACCTGAAGTGCCTGAACAGAAGCATTATGAAGTTGAACGTTTTATATTCGATGATGGCTCGCAAATGCTTATTGAAACTAACGAAGACCCGCACGTAAAGGTTATTGATGACCAAGCTGGCGTTTTTGAATACGTAGACAAAGGCGAAGGTAATGTTTATTACGGTGCAGAAATTAAATCTGTAATCGATCAAGAGCATGTAGAGCATAAAGATGCATATGATGAATATGAAGATATTCAGCGTTATATTCTATATACCGAAGCCGAGCTTAAAGAACGTAAAGAAATGGAAGAAAAGCAGGCAAAGCAGGCTGCGTTTATGGAAAAGGGTCCAGACCAGCTTGATGCTAATACTACTTCTATTGGTGATTTAACTATTATGCTATCCGAAATCGTTGCAGGAAGTGATGAATAATGGCAGTATCAACTATGGCCTTTAAAATTGTCAAAAGCGCAGTCCGTATCCGTCTTGAACGCGGCGAAGAACTGGAAGACATTCTCGCCAGCTATCCTAAGCTGTCTACGGAACAGACTTCTGAACTTCGTGACTTTTATACTCCAAAAGAAAGTGCGTAACTATGGATTTTATATTAGGTGCAATTGCTTGTGCATTGCTAATTACCATTATCGGCACTGTTAAGAAATTTGTAGTTAATCGTTTTATTCAGATAGAATCTGATATTAACGACTTAAATGAACTTGTTTCTGAAATTGTATCAGGAAGTGATGAATAATGGCACGTCCCACTAAAGGTGTTTCCGCACTCGCTTTTAAAATCGTCAAGAAGGCCGTTAAGATTCGTCTAGACCGTGGTGAAGCTCTTGATGATATTCTAAATAGTTATCCTAAGCTATCTCAGGCTCAAGCCGATGAAATTCTTGAAGAATTCAAGAATTATAAAACCGAATAGGAGATTTTAAATTATGTTTGATTTATCATCTATTTCTACAATGATTATGCCGACTATTCTTGTTCTTGGTCTTTGTGTCGGCTATATCGTCAAGAATCTTGTTCCTAATGATTCTGTTAACCGCTTTATTCCTCTAATCGTGGGTGTTGTTGGTCTTGTCGCAGGTGTTGTTTCTGCTATTACTACTGGCACTCCAGTTACCCTTGAGCTTATCGTTGGCTCGTTGGTTAGTGGTTTATCGAGCGTTGCTGTCTACGAACAGTTTAAGAATCTTATGTGCGGCAAGACTAAATAGTTAAATAAAAAGAGCCGCAAATGCGGCTCTTTTTATTTCCAATAGAAAGGAAAATTATGGATTGGAAAAATATTCAAGCTGATGTAACAAAGATTCTGCCTTGCGATTATACCGCAGGTCGTGAAGGTGCCAACATTACTGGTATTACCATTCACCATATGGCTGGTAATCTTTCTATCGACCAGTGTTATAATCTGTGGAGCCGTTCACAGACTTCTGCTCACTATGCAGTTCAAGCTGATGGTGAAATCGGTCAGATGGTCAACGACTGGGACACTGCTTGGGCTTGCGGCAATTGGTATGCTAATACGCATACTATCTCTATTGAACATGCTAACGACAATAGCAATCCTTGGACTGTCTTCCCCGCTGCTTTAGAGTCTGGCGCACACCTTGTCGCTGCTCTTTGTCTCTATTACAATCTTGGCCGTCCTCAGTGGCTAGTCAATGTCTTCCCGCATCGCTACTGGTCTGCTACAGCGTGCCCTGGTGAATTATATGGTTCTCAGAAAGACGAGTATATTAACCGTGCGCAGCAATGGTATGATGCAATGAAGAATGGTTCACAAGCTGCTCCTGCTCCTTCTACAAACAAGCCTACTCCTGCGCCTGCTCCTACTAATAAGCCTGCTCCCGGCAAGGCTATCGTTAATGTCCATTATGCTTTACGCAATCTTAACGGTGGTTGGAATGGTACAATTACTAACTTCAATAATTCTGATTCCAACGGTTTTGCTGGCGTTCCTTGCGGCAAGCATGATTATCTATGTGCTTGGGTTGACCACGGTACTCTCAAGTATCAGGTTCACACTCAACAGGACGGCTGGCTAGATTACGTATCACAAGGTAATCAGAATGACCTTGTTAATGGCTGTGCTGGTATCGGTGGTCACGCAATTGATGGTGTCCGCATGTATTATATCACACCAAATGGTGAAGAATATAAGCAAGCATATTATCGTTCTCAAACTGTTGACCGTGAAGGTTGGCTAAATTCTGTATGCGATGACGGTTCTACATATGGCGGCGATGATTTCGCTGGTATGTATGGTGAAGCTCTTGACCGCCTACAAGTCTGCATTTCTGATGCTAATCCATTTTAATTAAATAAAATAAGGGGTATTCTCTTAATTGAGAATACCCCTCTTTTTTTATAGCTTTAAAAAGCCGATTCAGTTTTATTGATTTCGATATTTGCCGCACATCCAATACAAATAGCATCTGCGGTATCGCTATCCACTTCTTTTTCATAGTGCTCTTGGATAAAGTCAATGGCGGTTTGTTTTTGCTCTGCTCTCTTCCTGCCCCATGACATACCATACTTATCTTTTAAAACCTTGCGCCAATGCGATGGAGATAGGCAGTATAGATTTTTTTCGTGTTTTTCACACCAAAAGAGAATCATGGCTTGAATATATGCTAATTTTTTGTATGTTTCAACATTACCCATCTGCAATTGAATATCTTCATAGGCAACAGCGTCAAAATGATAGGCCGCATATAGCTTATCTAAGTTCTCAAGAAACTGCGTTAATCTTTTACCCAGCTCTTGGTTTGACTTAATTTCAAAAATACCATATTTTACTAATTTATCATCATCGAAAATTGCTACGCCTGTTACGCGACTAGCTTGATCGAGCGCTAAGAGACGCATTAAATATCAATCCCAGCGAAGTCAAGTTTATTTGCATATAGCTTGGCAAACAACACAGTATTCGTAACAGCACCTACGCCATTGGGAACTGGTGTGATATATGCGGCAATATCTTTTAGATTGTCATAATCAACATCGCCGCACATACGTCCTTGTTGGTCATAGTTAATGCCAACGTCAATAATGTTCATGTCTTGTATGTCTACATTCCAAGAGTTGAAATACTTCGGTTGACCAATAGCAGATATAAGCACATCCTTGTCATAGAAATTATCTTTGCGGCTCTTGGTATGATAAAGTGTCACGGTGCAATTTTGCTGTAAAAGAAGTTCCGCAAGTGGTCGCCCAACTCGCATAGACCTACCGACAATGGCGACATTAAGACCTGCGAGATTATTGTCATATAGCGTTTGGATAATCTTTAGACAGGCCACAGCAGTGCATGGAGCCTTACGATATGCGATTGGGTCTTTGCTGCCATATAGATGCGCAACAGATTTATTTGAAAGACCATCAATATCAAGTCGCATTGGAATCATGTTATATAATGATTGAGTCGCTTCACCATAGTCTGAGATAAGAATGATTCCATTCATGTTCGGGTCTTGTGACCATTTACGAATTTGAAGGCTTGCATCTTGGATAGTATTGCATTCAGCTGAGACGGCTGTTGCCTTATACTTTTCAGCATTGAGGAAAATAGAACGAAGATATGACCCAGCTGCCGTATCATCCGCTCGATAGATAACGCCAAGAGTGGGATTAAGTGTAGGATGTTGGTCAATAGCAACTGTCTCTAGCTTTTTAATGGTAGATTCAATTATCTTGTCCATATATCCTCCTTAAATTCCCGTACTGCCAAAAGACCCTCTTTCAACAGCAGTAAGATTGTCAACTTGCTTAAATTCAATCTTAGGCTGTTTCTTTTGAATGCGGAATTGACAAATGCGCGTACCCTTTGCAATAACTATTGGACGAGTAGCATAAGCAGGAAACATCCAAATATCTGAATTGGATGCGAATGAATTGTCAATTACGCCGATTGAATTAGTCTGTAGAAGACCATATCGTTTAAAGGTAGAAGAACGAGGTGCTAGAATAGCTTCATATTCATCAGGCAGCTGACAAGCAAAACCAAGAGAAATAAGTTTGAATTCGCCTGGCTGCATTGAAACATCTTCTGCGATATACGTATCAATCCAATCTGATCCGTCTTTTTGCTCTAGCGCAGGGGAATCAACATATCGAATCTTAATAGTTTCTGAATTACTCAAAAATATCATCCTCGCTATCATCGTCATTAGTGGAACGCATAGACTCTGCCGCATAAGGTAGCTCTACATCAAAGATAGGAATGGTAGGCTCCTTCATATCGTTAACTGTAAAGACTGCCTTAACTGCATAAAAATTATCTACAACTTCTCCGCGCTCTTTGACTAGCTTCTCGGAATAGCTGAACGCAGACAGAGAATAACCGTCCTGTGCGGCCTGCTTCTGTAGTTCTTCACGAAAAGCTACCACGTCTTCAATCGTTTCAACACGATACTCGGCAGTATTCTTGATAACATAATGGCGCATAATTAAATACCTTCCTCAATAACAGGTAGAGTCGTAAGACCCTTAATTTTACTTACTACTTCTGGAATATAACTCTTAGGACCAAGAACATAAATTTCTTGAATACCATATTCTTTTTCTAGATACGGTGTAAGATTTTCTTCAAATTCAGGGAACCAACACATCTTTTGTGAATCGACCTGCTCTGTATCACCTTGTACCATAAACTTAATAGCTGACGCGGGAAAAGCCGCCACGATTAACTTATTCATTATTCTACCTCAATTACAAAATCTTCTGCTTCAAATAGCATAAACATATAAACATTATCAGTCTTATATTCTTTAACCCAAATCTGATAAGTGTCTTCTGCGTGCTGATATTCAATGTCGAGAATGCGGCCACGGAACGCAAGGCACTCTTTGAGTTCTTGAATCATCTTATCATAATTTGGATTTTTAAGATTAAAGGTAGTGTAATAATGAAGTTCATTATTAAGTAGCATATAGTAATGCTTTTTATGATGTGTTGAAAGCCATGCCCCTACATTGACGAACATTGCATTTACTTCATCCTGTGAAGGTGGCGTAATCTTAGCATACATTTTTTTGTTAATTTCGTAATTATTAATAGTAGTGTCCAAGTTATTTCCTTTCTCTTCTTTGTTCTATTATATTATAGCAGATTGAAAGATAAAAGTCAATAAAAAAATGAGGGATAGAGCAAAATCTATCCCTCAAATTTAAATATCCAAAAGCACAATATCATTTGCCGCGTGTGTCTTTTGAAGGTCAATTACTCGTTGATTAGAACTGCCTTTAAAAGCAAGCGTTAAATCTTTCTTCTCTTGGATAAATGGGCCATCTACTAGAACATCGGCGAATCGCAAAATAGGTTCTAGATAATAATCGTCTTTATTCTTTTTGATTCTCTCTTGGAGTTGTTCATAGGTGTACCCAGTATAAATCCAAATCTTAATATCAGGACGTAAGACCTTAATGTTTTCGATAAGAGCTAATAGCTCTTTTAAGTTGATTGTCTCTAATGGTTCCCCACCTAGGATTGAAAATCTTTCTACCCATTTTGGCTGGATAGTCTTTAAGATTTTATTCTTAACATCATTAGTATATTCATTGCCGCAATTGAAATCCCATAGCTCTTGGTTATGACAATTCTTGCAATGAAAATGACAGCCAGATAGAAAGATGCTAGTACCAATGCCGATACCGTTGCTAATATCCATTGACCTTATTTGAAAATATCTCATTCTTCACCAATCTCATGGTTATCTAAATTATAATACCTTCTAGCAATCTCTTGGGTCTTAGAACTATTCCACCAATTAGTGCCAATGTAGCCGCACGTACGCGCTGCTACGTCCATCTTGTTTTGGTCTGTTTCACCGCAATTATCACATTCCCACCAAGTACTGCCGTCTTCCTTTTCATGGACATGAATTGTTTGTTTCTGTCCACATGTATGGCAATAGGAAGTAATAACATTAATTTCACAATATAGACAATTATTATAGATACATTCAAGCACCTTGTAAATAGCAGATGGATTAGTTGTAATATCAGCGCAATTGATATAGCTTAGGCAACCGCCTAGACTATGTGCCTGTAGTCTTCCTTCAATGGTAATTTTTGAGAACGGGTCGATTTCTTCACACGAAGGAATATGATAGGAGTTCTCTAAGTAATCTTTTGTTTCCCCAAAATCAGATTTAAATTGCTCCGCATATTTGGCTTTTACAGCATGACAAGCCTTACCACAGTAATTTTCTGAGGGGGTTGAATAAAGTGAAAATCCGATTCCGGTTTCTTCTTTCCATTTGGCACATAAATCGCTCAAGAAACTCATAATTTTTGTCGCAAATGCTTCACCTTCGGGAGTTGCAATACTAACGCCCTTCATATATTGTGTTACTTCTGCTAGGCCGATAAAGCCTAAAGAAGCGGAGCAATAACCATTGTACACCATTTCTTTTAATGTCTCGCCTGGCTTTAAACGAGCATAGACTCCATGCTGCCAAAGGATAGGAGCTACATCTGATTTAGTATTAGCTAAGCGTTTAGCTCGCACTTCAAGACTTTTCTTTGCCAATTCCGCTTTATTTTTTAAAATCTCGAAAAACTTATCTTCATCTTTATGACTATCATAAGCCATTAGAAGTGGGTTTAAAGAGCAAACTCCTAAATTCCAACGACCCCAGAATTTTGCTTTTCCATCTTTATCGTACCAAGGAGCGAGGAACGAACGACAACCCATGTTGGGTACAACATAGCCTTCTTTTAGCTCCTTGCTTTTCTTTACTGAGATAAAATCTGGGACAAGACGATGAATAGAGCAATTGGCTGCTTTTGCTGTAAGCCACCAATATTTTGTGCCTGGCTTATAATTATCTTCATCTAGACAATACAAAATCTTAGGAAAAGCCTGAGTTACTCGCACACCATCTTCATTAGGCATACCAAGAAGTCTCTGTTCAAGTAATTCCTCTGTTAACGCAATAAGCTCTTTTATATATTCAGGATTATCATTCAGGTAAATAAATACAGATGCAAAAGGAGTCTGCCCTGACCCAGCACTGAACAGTGTACTTAACTGATAATTAAGGCATTGAATACTATCTCGAATCTCTTTTTTAATATCCTTTTCCGCAAAAGACTTTGCCTGTTTTTCATCTAAACCATAATCTTTATATTTCTGTAAATACTTTTCATAAGAAATTCTTACAAATGGAGCTAAGTGGCCCAAATTAATTGTTTGGCCGCCATACTGAAAGTTTGCTACCTGCATCATAATTTGCGTTGCAATAGTAGTGGCAGTTAATAAAGAATGCGGTTTTTCAATTTTGACCCCACTAATTACAGTACCATTATTCAACATATCTTCGAGATTTAATAGGCCACAATTATTTAAAGTATGCTGGAATGAATAATCTAAATCATGTAAATACAGGTAACCATCTTTGTGAGCTTGCACAACGTCTTTTGGAAAAATATATTTTAAAGCTAATTTTGTTGACATCATGCCAGCAATATAGTCTCTCTGAATAGCAACAGACGTAAAATCTTTGTTGCTATTTTCATACGCATATGCACTCGAAGTATCATTATTTACAATTTTTTGTAATTCATCTTCAAAATTTTCTTGGCGTGCAATTTGATGCTCATAGCGATAAATCATATATGACTTTGCAACATGCGGGAAATCACCCATGAGCAGTTCTTCAACAGCATCTTGAATTTCTTCGACTGTCATACCATCATGATAGTATTCGGCTTTCTCAAAGTCATGCGCAATATCTTTCGCAACCTCATGGCAAAACGTCCATGTCCATCCAAGAGTACCAGAAACATCATACGCTGCACGAAATACCGCATTTTCAATTTTAGAAATATCAAACTCTACTTTATTTCCATTTCGTTTTGTAATATATTTAGTCAATATTTTTCTCCTTCTTCTCTTGGTGAATTACTTTCAACATATCTTCTATATTGTCCAAAAGAGGATAGCGAGTTTCAGACGTAGAATTCGCCGCAAATTCACGATTGACCATATCAACATACATCGTGGAACTACCTTCATCGCCCATATAGAACATGTCCCATTTATCTCGTGGCACAAGGCTCTTTACGTCAAGTTGTTTTAATGCAAGGTTGTCAAATGAAATACTATCAAACCATTTTTCTTTGACCATATATGGTAAAAGTTCTTTAAGAACCATGATACGGTAATCCGTAATTTGGCGAGCTTCATTATAGGCTTGAATACCACGACCAAATTTCTTATATCCAAGAATTAAAATCTTTAATCCTTTATCATAAAGAAACTCATAGTCCTTTTCCTTGGTGACGCCTGCGATGGTATGAATGACCGCATTAGGAAAACTGCGGAGCATGGGCAGGAAATTCTTATCAGGATGATGGAAAGAAATGCCTAAACCATAAATTAGCTTTTCATCTGTTAGCTGCTTGAGAAACTTATGCTGTTGCATAAAATGAATCTGGTTTACTGTTACAGACGGAACTAATTTTAGCTTCTTACACTTCTTTAGGAAAGGCACAAAGTCAGGATGTTCTAGAACGTTGCCACCGCCTAATGCTAATTGAGTATAAGGATGAAGTTTGTCAATAAAGCTATCTGATAAGATGTCTCCATGCTGTCCATTCTTTGTCGATTTTTCGTGACAATAGCGGCAGTTCAGCGAACAGCAGTTGGTAATTTTAATATCCATTGAGTCAGGAAAAGACGGAACTAATTTATCGTCTTTGCTGTATCGAATCATAGTCCCGTCTGCAAGAGATAACGTAACTGTATAGTTACCATTATTGTAAGAAACACAATTGGAAGGGCGAGGATCAAAACCTTTGGCTGTCATATTCCAATCTTTAGCCATCATATCCAAACGCTCCAAACGCTACCATTTCGTCACCAGAAGGAGAAGTAAAAGTTTCACTATAGGTTTCAAGGTCACCGTTACGCACATAAAAATCATCTGTTGTATATGCTTTAAGCGAACTACGCTCAGTGTCCCAATAGCTATCTCTCCAACTATCATAATCTGGACGCTCATTGAGAACCTTGTCAATATCAAGCACTTTAGCGAACTTATCTCCCGCGTCAATGCGCTCCTGTTGTTCTTCATTGTACTTTTCCGCGAGCTCTTTTAGCTCTTCTGGAGTGACAAAATTCTTATTTGTATCCAATTTGCGCCAATCGTTATCAAGCCAAAATACCTCGCCATGTTTCCACTTGTCAAAATCATCTTTTGAGCAGATAGTTAGCGTATGTGTTGAACTTGAATTAGTTTCAAACACTCCTTGTCGTACTTGAAAAATCATTTTATCCTCTTTCTACTATATAAAAATTGGTTAATAAACTTTCTAAACTTATGTCCATGCGTTTATTTGGATAAATGTTTACGCTTTAGCTGTGAAACTGTATGAATTAATTCGTCAGTATTCATAATACTGGATACAAAATCTGTGCGACTACCTCGATAGTGAAGCACATGCTCATGCGAACCATATCCAAAGTAATCATCATACCCTCCGCTGAAATCTTCCCAGTCTGCAAATGCTCGTCTAATGAATTCCCATTTGAAAGTATGCTCTCGCTTAATAGAACGCTTGAACCGCACAAGTAAAGGAACTTTTAGATAAAAGCATTCGCATTGTAATGTCCAAGGACAAAGTCTTTCGAGCTTTGTCATACCAACAGGATTAAGGACACAGATATTTATACAATTATCATCGAATGAATTGATTGCAGTGCCATATCGCCACCCACGAAACTCAGTATGCTCGATAAATTTATTATCATATTGCATTTCAATGAAAGTCTCCAAGTCAACAAAATGATAATCTACGCCGTCAACTTCTCCTTCTCTTGGAGGACGTGTTGTATAACTGATTACTTTTTTTGCTGGGATGCCAATCTTTTTATATTCTTCAACTAATCGAGTGGCAGTTAAATCCTTCCCCGCCGCAGACTTACCACAAATACCAATTACTGTTGGATACATTAAACCTCCAAAAATATAGGAGCAAACCTTTCTTTTCTGTTTACTCCTATATTATAACATAACTTTATTTAATTGTCAACATTTTCGCCATAGCGGTTATTAGTCATTTCTATGGTGCCATCTTTATTCACTTTCGTAATTTTATATAGCTGATGCTGTGCATTCCCTTTACGCTTATACGCCTTTAATACGAAGGTATCTCCACGTCTAATACCATTGCATACCAGTATCATGCCACGGTGGAAGAAACCTTGCTCCATAATTTTCTTAGTACCGTCTGGTCTGACTTCACTAATACGTTTATTGTATTGTGAAAAATACTCTTTAGACATTTTAACTTCTACTACACCAGTAGTGGTAAGCAGTGTAATTTGGGAGTGCATTTCATCTTTTGCAATAACCGTTCCCGCAATTTTAAAAGTCTTGAAAATGGGAATTTCCGCGCCGTTACGTCTGAATGTATAATCTACAATAGGTGTGCGGTCAAGTTTCATATAATCTACAATATCATATAATGAATTATCAATATTAATTAACTCATGCTTATGATAATACATACCAAGACTTTCCATTTCCCAATGAGAAATCGTACCTGCCGCGTATTTATTCCAAGCATCTTGTAACATTTTATTGTTTAACTTATCCAATAGTTCCTGCTGATTATCAGTAATATATTGTTTGGCTGTACTCATTACAGAATCATATTCTTTTTTCCATGCCTTTTTGCTTAAACATAACTTATTGTCTATTGGTTCAATGTTATCTTCGTTGAAAAACTTAACATAAAACTTATAGTAAACACCATCTAATGCAAAATAATCTATATTATATTTACAATCTTTTTTCAGCCCTTTATTAAAATTAAATACTTGCTTTTGGAATTTGAGCTTTTGCGGCACAAGGCTATTTTCGATAAGGGCATTAAAGTTCTGCATAGTCAAACGTTTTTTGAGATTGATTGTAGTATATAGATATTGCTTCATAATATCTTTACGTTTGCCGAATTGGTCAAAAGCTCCAGATTTGATTAGAGAAATCATAACTGTTTTATTTACTTTTGTCTTATCCATAAAATCTTCTACTGAATCATATGGACGATTATCAATAATCATTTGCGCGACTTCGTTGCCTACACCTTGTAAGCCGCCAAGACCATAATGAATTGTGTTTGTTTCTGCATCTGGTGTAAAAGACAGCTCTGATTTATTTATGTCAATAAGCGATACTTTAATTCCTGCTAATTTATTTTTATTGACGGCACGTGCGATTTTATTGTAATCAGACGTTTTGTCATCAATACCTTCAATTGTGCCGCTGTCTACAATTAAGTTCGCGCAATTCCAAAAGATAATAGGATATTTGTAAGCAAGATTCATTTCTTGAAGAGCTACAAGCGAATATCCTAAAGTGTGTGAAAGATTACGTTATACTAATAACTGACTATTTCTTACGTTTTTAATTTGGGTGCCACCCAGAAAACGCACGCTGTTTCCACTTACGTATCAATAGTAAATGTACTCTCGGTCTAACCCAAGATAGTCGATACAGCATTATTCAAAAAGGTCATTCCATATTTTTTGATTTTCTACAGCATTTGTACGCAATGGATATTTAAAAGCTGGGTTGTTACGATTTCTACCAACATTAATTGCAGTAAAAGTTGCTTTAGACTTATGATAAACTTTTCCAAGTTTTTCCATCGACAAAGTTGTAAAAATAATATCATGTATTGCTTTTTGTCCAAAATCATTATTGGCACATGCCTTAAAGCATAACGGATACATTTCATTATCCCGATGCCACCTTTTGCCAGAATTGATAGAACTTATATATCCAGTACTTATCCCAAATTTTTCTTTAATTTCGCTATATGGGATTCCACTTTTAATACTAGATATAATTTCATCTTGAGTATCTTTTGAAAACCTTGTCTTATTTTTGCCTAATGGGTACTCTAGTTTTTCATTATAAAAATTTAAACCAGACGAAATATTAGATAAAAAACTATCTGTCAATTTAGGATACTTTTTATAAATTTCAAAATAGGCGTAACCTTCAACGAGCATTGTCTGTATATCAATTACTTCGTTTAAAGTAAATATTTTACTGCAAGCTACACATTCTTCAAAAGTTTTTTGCTCTTTCGCACAGCCATCGCCGCCTTTTGTAATATTATAACCGTTTTGAGAGGTTAGAGATTGATAGTATGAAATAAAGAAAATTTCTCTTTCGTTTAAATATTCTCTTCCAAAACTATCATCTATTTCTTCTAAAATTTCAAAATCAAAGTTATTCCATCCATATTTACGAATTGCATTATGGAAAGCACAATGATAATTATGCGATTTTTCATTGAAGGCTGTAGATTTATGCCCACGCTTTCTTTGTTCTATATCATTGGTTTGTCCTATATATATTTTTCCATTAACCTTATTTATAAACTTATAAATATAAAGCATATTGTCACCTCCTTCATATATATTATATAGTAAATAATCTTTTTGAATTTTGCCACGAGATTTTACCCTCGTTAGCTTTACACGTTCTTCCTTGGCTAAAGGTTAGAAACATAAAGTGTAAAACCATATTGATAAATATTTTAGCGTGTAGGGTCCAATTTTCTCAAACCCGTATCCTCTGCTTGTAGCTACGCATACGTTCCATACGTAATTGCAAAGGTTTTTACTTAAGCCTTGTTCTCGAACTCGTTTAAAGTATTCTTTTTCACATTTTTTGTATTCTTCTGGACGTTTTTTGGCTACGCTTTTTCTTAACCTATCTGCGAAATTTAGGTCAAAGCCACCACATTCTGGAATCTGGACAAGCATCATGAAACGCTCTTGACTTTCGCACAGGCCATAAGAGATTTTAAGAACAGGCTCAAGAATCTTTTGCTCTTCTTTTGTTAGACCATAAGAGTCCATTTCTTGATACCATAAAGAAATATCTTTCTTAAATCTTGCATACTTTTCAAGAGGCGTTTCTGCACCTTTCTCTTGCGCCATAAGTCGAATTACACTATTAAGAGTAGCTAAATCATCAACAGATTTAGGATGCGTCAGTGCAATACCTTGAATTCCACTTGACTTTTCCATTTGGAATAGAGATTGAATCTTATGTTCCCATACCATTTTCCACATCTTAGAATCTGTTCGTTCTAGATTGTAAATACCGATAGCATCTTCGTAAGTTTTTCTCAGTGTTCCAGACCATTTGAGATAACCATATTTTACTAACAGCTCAAGACAGACCTGAATCTTGTCCATTGCTTCGACAGAAAGTAGGTCGTATTTAATGAGTGATAATTTTTCAAGGTCATGGAGGTCAAATTGACTAATAATAGTCCCATCAGGAGCACGCATAAGAGCAGCCGTCTCCGTGAATGGCTCATCAACAAAGACAAGTCCTCCCGCGTGTATTCCAGAGCGACAGATTAGACCTTCAATTCGACAAGCAACTTTCCATAATTTTGGACGCTGTTTCATTTCATTGACGAAAGGAATAACTGGTTTTATTCCTTCTTTACTATCACCATAGTAGCACTGATGCAAAGAACGAATTAAACCACGGTCAGAAGGAACTAGAGAAGCAATATATTGTGCCACATCATTATCAATTCCAAGACCTCTTGCCGCACTTAGAATAGCTGATTTTGTGCTTTCTGTACCAAGAGTAAGAACATTGCAAACTCTATCTTCGCCATAGACTTCTCTAAACTTATCTAGAATCTGCTTGCGGCGAAGACCAGATACGTCAATGTCTACATCCAAGACAGAGACACGTGCGGGATTAAGGAACCTCCAATGAAAGGTCTTTGTAGTTTCCCTTAAACAGTTAATCTGAATAATGCCCAGAACATACAAGATAAGGAAGCCGCCGCCACTTCCTCGTGAGCAGCCAACAATGGAACCAGCTTCCCAAATGGTATCAATAATTTTCTGTAAATTAAGAAAATATGAAGACCAGTGCGTTTTATTTACAAGAGAACTTTGGTAAACAGACTCTAATTCAACATTGATTTCATCGTAGGCATCTTGATTCTGTAAATCTTCTTTCTCTTGAATGCCTTGAAGAATCAATCGACCAAGAAGTTTATCACCATCAAAATCAGATTCGGTTAGATATTTCAGATTAGGAATTTTATCTTGAAAAGACTTTACCTGTTCATCTGTAATATAACTATCTTTCCAAGGTAGCTGAGGAATCTTTAACGGCTTTTTCAGATTATAATCTTCGCATTGACTCTTAATATATTCAATATTCTCATATGCGGCATAAATATCTTCCTTGGTAAAATACTCAAAGAATCCTTCAAGCTCTTTTGTCTCCATAAGATAAGTAGTTGCATAAAATTCAGAGACTTCGCGCTCGCCGTTTTGAGACTTTAGGTATGTCTCATGGATAAATGCTTCGTCTTTCTTTAAATAGTGAGCATCACAAGTGATAATATATGGAATATCTAATTTATGAGATAATTTTTTAATCCATTTATTAACATAAATTTGTTCTTCATTGTGAGAAGGTTGCATTTCTAGAAAAAAGTTACCTTTGCCGAAAAGTTTAACCATTCCTTTGAGCCACTTGATAGCCTGTTCAATGTCTGCTTTATCATGCGTTTGCTTATATTTAAGAAGATAAGCTGGTAATTGCCCACCAAGGCAGGCGGTTGAAGCAATAATATTGCCTTTATTTTTACTAATAATATCAATTAAGTCTTGATAATATGTTGGCACTCGCCGCATACCACGAGCCATATAAGAGCGCATCCAAGCTCGTGTTGAAATCTCACGAATTTGTTTGTGACCTTCTGCATTTTTAGCCAAAAGGATGAAGTGGAAATACCTATCTTCTTCTGGATTAAAATTATCCTTATTAAGACCATTACGGACAAGGTATATCTCATTGCCCAGAATTACTTTGAAATTTGGATTATCTTGTTTGCGCTTTTCATATGCTTCTTGAATTTTAACTGCATTAGCTACTGACTCATGTTCTGTAAAGGCTAATACGTCTTGACCAAGCTCCAAAGCATAATCCATTAAACGGTCTACAGTATTAATTGAATCTTTAAGCCTAAGATTTGAAAAATCTGTGTGGTTATGAAGACTGCCGGGATATTGATTTGTCATTGGCATCTCTGTCCCTCTATTCATATTTTTTTAACCAGCCCATTTGCCAACAACGAAAAAGAATACTATCAATAACTTCAACTTCTCTTGGAGCCGTTTCAATGTTGGTGCTTTCAAATAAATCGTTTTTTGCTCGCTCAATCACTAAGAAACGATTGTCTCCGCAAATTTCTGCACTCATTATTTGTCCTTCTTCTGGCCTATAAAAACAACTCGCTTACCTCGTTTGCAATGCTTACCGCTTTCCTTTACCCAATCAACCTTAGAAATATCGTACTTTTCTTCCCACTTCTCAAAGTCCTCTTGAGAAAAACATTGTACTAATTCTGGTACGCCACAACGAATCTCCTTTCTCATATAAGCGCCCTTCTGCCGACCAGTCATTTCATCAGGAAAAATCTCGCCAGTTAAATGCTCATAGTTTAGATTCCAATTAAAGCGACTCATTTTACGTGTCGGCATACCTACTTCTGTAGTATATCGGCACTCCTTATTATAACAAGTTGAATACCACTTGTTGTGCTTTTTAAAACCGTTGACATTATGCTGCCCGCACATAGGACATTTTGCCATTCGCATAATTTATGCTACTCCTTTCTATTGGATTTCTTTATAAACATATTATAACACAAAAAAGCCCTCTAGTCAATAAAAACTAGAAGGCTTTCTATTTAATTACATTGTGCCAAAGTCGGGATGCTTGTCAAACCATTCTTGGGTTTCTTTAATTTTATCTTCATCTACTGGTATAATATCACTCGGCTGCTGATTGATAATATATGACATATAGTTTTCAGTCATTTCCCAATCACTATAAATATCAATCTTGCCGAACTTTTCACGAATAAGAGCGTCCATGATAATATCATAACGTGATGCCTTATACACAAGATTCCTCAGCTCTGCTTCTTCAATTTGAAGTTTCATTTAAAATACCCATTCCTCTTCATAATCTTTTAATTCAAAATCATCAATTAGAATTTGCGGCGTAACATTCCCCATCCATTCGTTTTTGGAACATTTGCCGACGATAGTTAGCTTCTTCTCTCCGCTTGTCCATTCCTCAAACTCTTCTCTAGAAGACTTGAATTTCATAATATCTACACCAGAAGGTAGAGAAATCTTAATAGTAGGATGTCCCTTGGCTTCGCCTAGAAGCTGGACATTAACATTGTCTAATGCAATATCTTCTATTACAACTTTAGACTCTGGAATATCTTGACCATAGATATTCAATTCTGCAATATCAAGAACATATTTAGGATTGACTCTATCATAATCCCAGACGTAATCCACGAGATAGACAGGTTTAAAATCAACGCCTTTGTATTGCTCATTGGTCTTTTGAATAAATGCTGTTACGTTCTTTTCTGGGATGGAACAGCCAAATGCTTTATCGTGCATTGTTTTTTGGACTATATCTTAACTACTAATTATCATTAGTAGCAATACCCGTTTCCCCCCGCGTATCAATAGCAAAGGTACTGAAAGATTGACCTTCCATAGTCTCTACAGGTTTATTATAATATTTCCTAATTGGATAAGTATATATGTCGTCAAATTTATAATTTTTACCTTGGTTTATTTGAGAAACAAAAGTATTACCACAATTATACTTATCAAATAGCTCTTGATAAGTTAATTCTGTTGTTGCTAAATCGTGAGCTATTGCTCTAGCTTTGTCTTCGCCTCTTTTTTGTTTAGCATTTTTTTCTCGTATTGGATAACTGTATTCACCATTGTTATAATCGCGTCCATTCTCACCGATATTTATCATAGTAACGCAAGAGCGTTGACAACCACACATTTGGGCAATTTCGTTTTGAGTTAAATCGGTATTATATAACAGTGACGCAATTGTTTCCCATCTTTCACGGTTAGATTGTTTAGATAATGGTAACACCCTAAGCGGATAATTTTCATTTGGGTCGTTCCAAATTTTTCCTACATTAATTCTTTCTATAGCACTTCTATCCGCATATCCGCAAGCATCTGCTATTGCAATTAAAGAAATATCAGTTTCTTTTAATAAACGCTTAGCCATCATTACTTGCTCTATACTATGAGTTGTATTAGGGTTATTTTCTCCTTTTAAGATTGGCGGTTCTTCTCCTCCGGGAGTAAGATTATACCCACCTTGATACAAGGGGTCTTTAACCCAACAATGATAATATTCTATCCAATATCTCTCTCGTTCATTATAATTTTCAATCGGTCCTTCTAAAATAGTAATTTGAAAATTTTCTTCTCCATATTTTAATATAGCTAAATGAATTAAAGAGGGGCTAGTAGTGGTACGATGTTCTCTATATCGTCTTTGAGGGTCATCTGATTGACCAATGTAGATATTATGATTAATCATATTTTCTATTTTATAAATATATTTTTGCATATATACTACTCCTTTTAGTCGTACTATAATTTTCCCACGGAATTGTTCTAATATATATGAATTTTCCCGTTAGCAAATTATAATAAAATGACCAAAAAAAGTCATTATAATTTACCCCGTTGATAAACGGAAAAGGTATTTTATAGGGCCACGATTTGACCCTGTGCATACTCCACAAGTCCCGTAGACTCACAAAGACTACGCATATCTTCGACAGGACAATAAGAGTAATTACGAGCAGACCCTTTTAGATGTACTTCGTCTTCCTCTTCGACTTCCTGCAAGACTAATGTAGGATGCTGATACTTGGCTTGGATTTTATTTGCGATTAAACCCAAGATGCCTGGTTCAGCATCGTCTTTGCCGCATACACAGGTAATAATAGCGTTATCAGTCAGCTTCTTAGACTGAATCTGATATTCAAAGAACTCCATAGCTTCATCTTGTAGCTTGGTTTGCCTACGTTTTACTCGTTCAATAACAGTGATAGCTTCTTGCCAAATAGGAACCTCTTTACCTTTTTCACCTCTTTTGGATGATGGAATCATCGTATCACATTTATAATCCAAAAGAGCGCTAAGAAGAAGACGTTTCTCTACCATTTCACCAGTTCGACAACATGCATTAATATAAGGAACTACATAAAAGCTAGAGCTTAGATAATTAAGTCCATTCATCTTATTTAAAGAAAACTCTTGTTTATCTACAAATGCTTTAAAAAATTTGTTTTTAACGTTAGCGTAACCAATATTGACAAGCGCTCTCACTTCTTTTTCATGATAATCCATCATGTCACCACATAAACCAAGAGCACACAAATCAACTAAGTCATTCGCATAATCAAAACCAGCATCTTCATCAATTTGACGGCAAAGCTGCCATGTAACACCTGCGCCACTAAAGTTCTTATTAGGATAATCATCTAATTGATTATTTACTACGATAGCATCTTCAGAATATTTTTCGCAATGATGATGGTCTAAAACTACAATATCTACACCATTATCATGCAAATATTTAAGCTGTTCATAATCATTACTTGCCGCGTCTGGGATAATAAGAAGACTAGTAGTGTCTATAATATTGTCCAAGTCAATGTCTGCAAGTCCGTGAGCTTTTCCTTCGTGAATTAAGATGGTCGGTTCCTTGCTACAAATATGATAAATATAATTAGCCATAATAGCGCTCGAAGTCAATCCATCGCAATCGCAGTCCTGTAAAATAGTAATCTTAGAACTTGCCCACATACAATGATTAACAATCATTACAGCTGCTTCTTTAATATTTTTTAGTAAATGAAAATCATTTACATCATTCCAGTAGGCATTAAGCCAACTACTTTGCTCTTCTACTGGAATATCTCTATTATATAAAATTTGTTGTTGAGGTGTTAAGCTATCTAATGTTGGCTTATATAATTTATAATCTATCTTCATCAACTCCAAACTCTTTACACATACATCCTGCTAACGTTTTAAAACCTAGAATATAAGGATAAATTTTCTTATCTTTAATAGCACATTCAGGAGGAACGGCACTAGTCAATTTTAACTCATGCGGCACATACGGATAAAAATAATATTTACAATATCGACAGCGCTGATGCTTGCGGCGATAGCTAAGAATATTTAATTTATCATCTTCTGTCATATCATTTATCATCCTCTTGGCGATTTTCGTTTTCTTCGTACCATGATTCTAAATCTCTTTGCTGCCTATAATTATCAATCTTATCACGAAGAATTTCAAAAGGATAAAATATAATATCTACCCATTTATCTATAATAATACAAGCTGCAATGATAGCAAGACATAAAAGAATCGGAAACATAAGTATAAGTATTAAAACTACGATTTGTCCAATTATAATACCCATTATAGCATAATCCTATTCTTAAATAGATACATAAATACATCTTTACCTTGGTCTAATGGACTTGCCTTATATCCTAAGATATTTTCTCTGTCAAAAACTACAGACATATTCATATATGGCTTGTATTTGTTACCAATCTTGGCAATCTTTTCTTCAACTTTGAGACTTTCATCTGAACCATATTCATCAAAGTCATGGTCAAATGCGATAACAATTTCTTTACATCCTGCATCTTTAAGAAGTTTGAATTGATATTTAGACAAGGAACTGCCGCATGTTGCGACACAAATATTATTACCTGTACCGTAATATGACATATAGGCAAGAACCGACTTTTCTGATTCGGCTACAACCGCAGTCTGTATTTCTCTAATTCTTTCCTTAGCCCAATTAAGACCATACAAATTAAAGCCAAGAGCATGATTGTAAAGTTCACCGTGAACTCGCCAAGGCTTGTATTTTCCTTTTTTTTCTTGCTCTTGGATAATAGTTCTTTGTCGAATACCTACACATCTATCATTCTGGTCAAAGTGCGGGATAAGAATATTGCCGCCAAGAGGGTCATAATGAACTTGCGCAAAATCGCATACTTCTTTTGAGATATTAGACCAAGAGGAAATAATAGGTTGAGGATAATGCTGAATAATAGATATATCATATTCTGGCAGCTCAATAGTATTATCATTGACAGTTACATCTTTTTGCTCTTTATATCTATTAAATATTTTCCAGTCTTCTTGACTATCTTTTAAATCAATATCATTATCTAAATCAATTTGAAGATTTAAGAAATTAACCACAAAATAGATTGCGGAATTAAGGTCTACATTTTTAACTTTCTCAACAAGTTCAAAAATATCAAATGCGCCGCACTCAGTATAGCAATTAAACATACTATTCTCAAAATAATAATATAACTTCTTTGAACCTTCACCGATGCCATTGTGACAGATTGTGCGGGAAATGATATAATCAGAATACATTTCTGGTTCTGCTCCAAAGTATTCTAGAATATCATATACGTTTTCTGGTTCAATTGATTCCTTTACTTTTGCTTTATCGTATCCCAATTCCCGCACCTCCTATTCTTTCTTCTTTTGGAAAATTTCATCTTTGTCTATTGGTTTAAAAGAGAAATCAGTTACAAATAAAGTCTTATATCGACAAGTACCTTTATTTGCGCGCATCCAACAAATAACACGATTGAATTTTCCTCGTCGATTCTTATATACGCTTCTTTTTACATTTGGTAGACACATTCCGGGATGCTGTGCCAAAACACCTTCAATATCTTGAATATCTTCATCTGTGCAATCGACCATGATTTCACCATAGTCGATTCGGTTTGCAATTGATTTTGCGCCAGCTAGCATGTTCTGGTCTAGGATTTTTTCTTGCTTGTAACTACCATTGATTTGAGTAGATGATAGAAGAAAAACGTTGTTATCGACAGCTATTTCTTTAAGTTTAGATGACATAAGAAATAGAATTTGGTCTTCGCGTACTTTCATCCCAGTTCCATGTGAAATTTCCTCAATCATCTTAATAGATGAAGTTAAATAGTCAAAGACAACACACTGAAAAGTTAGGTAATCTGTATTGCCTTGTTCATTTACTCGTGGATATTTATATTTACGCATATTGCGTTTGATACAATTCTCAACATCTTTCATGCCATAGTTAGGAAGATATTCCATACGAAGTGGTGCTTCTTCTAGAATCTGTACTGCTTTCTTTAATCTCTCTTCCTCGTCAAAAGTAAGTAAATCCATTTCAACAATATGGTCTTCTGGAATATTACCGATAAAAGCTAATGCCATAGTTGTAAGCTCTTCAATGTCTAGTTCTACCGAAATATATAAAGTAGGTACTCGATTATATAAACGTTCCCATTTACCTTCATCTGAATAATACTCAGAACATGAGAAAAAACAAGCATCAGCAACACCAGTTCTTGATTTCAATTTGTTACCCCATAGGCTTTTTATCCTACGGTTCTTACGGTTTCCCGCAAGTTCAGCATATCTTTTCTTTCTTATAAAGAAAGCTGGGGCCTCGTGGCAGGATTATATCTTTTCACCTGCTATGCGTTGCGGCTGGTTAATTTAAAATTAACCTTCACCTCTGATTCCCCTGCCTTTTGGTTTAGGGTTCCAGATTTTTCCCCAGTTTATTGTCGGCAAATCATTTTACCGACACCTGTCGCTGCACTTCTTAAATAAAAGCGGCCAGGTCGTGCGCCCATAGCGATTGCATCTTCATACATATCAAACATTGACCAGCCACGAGCAGGATGCTGTGCTAATTCATCTACAATCTTTTGAACATTATCACCAATAGCAACAGAATCATTATCGTTATTGTCTACATATAAGTCCCTGATAAAATAAAACTTACCTTCTACATCATCTGCTAACTGCTCTAATGTCGTACCATCAAGGTACTCGTCTTGTGCCTGCTTCTTTGCAGAATCTAAGATATTATCTGGGTCATAAATATCAGATACATCTACGCCAACATCATCATACGCGCGAAGCAGAGACATCTTTTTTAAACGATTATAATAATACTCGAAAGCATCTATGTGAGCATTCGCATGAGTTTCAAACATCCATTCTCTACCTTTGTTAGCTTTATAGACTGCATATGCTTTCGGCTTATCTTTAAGATAATTCTCAATTTCTCGTGCAAGATGGTCAGTTACACCCGCATTATATAGACTATACAATGCACCAAATACTACCTTATGTAAGTCATTGCAAAAGTCGTGTTCTGAAAAGAAGTATTGTCCATCTGCCGCCAAGTATTCGGGTTTCCGCATACAACATCCAATTACCTGTAATGCAGCGACAGAATCATAGTATTTACTAATCAAATATCCTCCCTTCTATTCTAAGTTGAAACGTGGCTTTTTCCTATAGATATTTACATCCCTTGGCCGCACAAATACACGGTGTTCATCTGTAATATCTGTATTCACTTGTTCTTTACTTTGTATAGCTTTAATCTCGTCCAATCGTTTGAAATGATTTTCTGCTTCGATATAAATTGATTTGACAATCCATATGCCGCCATTTGACCTGCTCGGGTCATTATGCTTTATTTCATACCAATACTTTAAAGCCTTAGCCATCTGCTCATATGTAACACCAGCTTGAATGAGTTGCCCCATGTTCAGGGCAATTTTCTGATAATCTGCATATGCACCGAGATATTTTCCAGCCATTTTCATAACTGCTTCTCGCTGCTTTTTCAGCTTATCTTTATTTTTTTCTTTTTCCTCTTGGCTTTTAGCATAACATTCATCATGCCAATATCGGTTGCCAATCTTTTTCCAATCGAACTCATAATCACGGTCAATCATCTGGCCGCAATATGGACATTTAACAAGTCTTTGTTTCGCCATATTTTCTCCTAACTTTATAATATAATTATAACATATTCAGGAGATTTTGTCAATAAAAAAGACCGCCCAATTGTGGACGGTCTCTAAAATTAAGCTACATCAATTCCATTAGACAGTAAGTCTTTGAGGTCATCAAGGATAAGTGAAAGCTGCTCAGCTTGCTTAGCAGTACAGTCATTGACCTTCTTGCCGACACCAAGATACTTATCTGTAATCTCGATAATCTTAGGCGCCCATAACTTCTTGAATTCATCCTTAGAAACGCTGTGCTGAATCTTGACAGTCAGTTCCTTGAACTCGTTTTTCATAGCTTCAAAGTCAGGGCCATCGTTAATATCATATGCGGTAGTACGTGCGTCAGTCACGAACTTGCCAGCATCTTCCTCTGCTTGCTTGTCGATTGCATCACCAATAGCCTTGACAAGATTATCGTAGGTAAAATCAATGGAATCAGGCGTGTACTTAAATCGAGAACCAGCCACAAATCGAGGGGTTCCACGCATATACAGGACAGTATGAGTGCGGCCATCTTCCTCTTCTACTGGATGGGCGTAACCGATAACGTCACTCATTCGGTCAACGATTAGACGTGGACGATTGCCAAGAGTAGGAACAATCTGGTTATATTCACTACCATTTTCATCAGTAAAAGTCTTGTCTTGACTATGTGAAATCATTACTAGACCATAGCCCATCTGAGGAATGGAACGAAGACATTCATCGAACTCTTTACTAGTTTTAGACCACCCCTGACCATAAGGTAGCTCATTTACAGCAGAGACTCCAGCCTGATTGCAGATGTACTTTTCACAAAGGTCATAAGCAATGTCAGCAGTATCAATAATAATATTGCTGTATAGCTCATGAGCTTTCGGGTCTTTTAACTGCTTTAGAACCTGTTTAAATTCAGACCATTTGTTAATAGGTTGCGGTTTTACGCCGCCAATTGCTAGATAGCCAACCTCAAAACCTAATAGTAAGGCTTTTGGAAATTTGGCTGCTGTTGATGTTTTTCCAGTCTTAGGCTCACCATAAAACATGATTGTATAGCCCTCTAGCGAACGACTAACTTTGTGAGGTTCAATATTAAAAATATCAATTGACATATATTGCTTTCTCTTTTCTCTCTTGGTTTAATCTTTTGCTATCTACTATTAAATACGATTTAGATAAATAACATTGTATCGGCGGCAAGTGCTATGTCCCCAATTGCTTAGCCACTCAGTTGCGTCCTCGCTGCTAAACTTCGTTTGGATGCTAGAAAATGCTGCTTTCACGCCCTGCCCAAGAGTCATTGTGTCACACCTTTCGTTGTCTACGACAACAACGCGGTCTTCGTAACCATTTGGGCATGTGTACCAGCGATCCTGCTCAACTACTCAGAAACGTGGGTCCGCTTGGCAAAAACGTCTCTTGCGTATTCAACTTGTCTTGAAGCTCCTTTAGGAATTTGACTCCATCCGCTGTTAGCATTTGCTCACCGCCTTCACTCCACAGCTCATTCGCTTACGACCTCGTAGACGTTGCAGTTGGTAAAGTCGATGCGGTACGTCTTGCCTTCATCGCGGCACAGCTTGCAATCCTTGTACCCTTTCGTCCACCATGCAGCGTTGTCGCAACCCTTCCATCTGAGCAGGAGCCATACAAGTCTGCCGTTATCGTCCGTAACAGGATTGCCATTATTGTCAAGTACGATGTCTCTATACTTCCAGAACAAGTCGTTGTTGTGCTTGTAGTGTCTGGCCTTTCCGATGTATTTCTCGGTCATCCCCCTTCACCGGCTTTACGCAACTTATTCGCTATCTTGCGGCGCACTCCGAGCACTTGGCAGCAGGACCGCATATGACATAAAATTAAATTCCATTTTAAATCCTTTTCTATCTTATAGGGGATAGAACTTAATCTCTCCCCTATTTATTTAATTGTCTGCTACTTGACTAGAAAGGCCATGCCTCGTCATCATCATCTTCATTTTCATCTACTGGAGCTTCAACATTTGCGACTACCTTTGCTGCTGCAAAGTTCTGACCACCGTTACGATTAGCCTGATACTCGTCATGATTACGCTTGACCTCTGCCATACGCTCTTCACGCTCGTTTAACTTCTGCTTGAATTCCTTTTTGGTGATGGTAGATTCATCATCCCACTCATAAGGTTCGACCGCAGCCCAAGTAACATCCCAAGAACGAACATGACGAACGACCTTATGAACTACTGGGTCACCAAATGCAGATTCTTCAGTCTTCTCAGTCGTGATGGCCTGAGACACGATAGAACCCTTGATATGAGTTAGGAGAGGATTCTTATTAGAAATATCTTGGTCGATAAAATAATCCATACCACCCTTAGAACGGACATTAACATCAACGGGAAGAATGCCACCACGATAATCAAAGACGTAGCCACGAAGATTTACAAAATCATCACCATCTTCAACCTCACGCTCAGCCGCATTTGCAATAAGCATATCGACATCGAATGTCGCAGGATTCTCAGAAATCTCGTTGGTCATAACGTGCATAAACTGGCCCTCGACACGCTTAGGAGAAACAACTTCACCATCACGAGATACAAAATCATTTGTGCCGACAGAACCATCAATACGAACCTTGAGAGCAGAAGTACCTACAACTTCAAACGTATCTGAACCCTCATGGTCAATTAGGGCAGTTAGAATCTCCCATGCGGGATTAGGCTTGCCACTCTTAAAAGTCTCAGTAACGTAACGGAAAAATACAGGGACAACGTTAAGGCCCTTATCATCAGTGGCTACATTTACTGTGCCGTTAATAAAAGGAGTGTTGGTTTTTTTAGAGACACGCTGGGCAAGGCGGTCAGTTGAAAATACATATCCCTCAACATGGCATGAATTATTTGTCTTTGAAAACATTCAATTTCCTTTCTAATTTTTCTTTCAATATATATCACATATTATAACACGTTTTTAAATTTTAGTCAATAACTTTTTTAGGGTATTTCCCGCATGATTTATGCTCTAAACAATAACCGGCTTTGTCGCATTTACACTTAAAGAATAAATCACAGATAGTTTTCCATTCATCAGAATATTCAGATAGTGCTTCAATAATGTCTTTCATTAGCTGTCTAAACTCCCAATAGGCACGAGTACATAGACGCTGTTCAGCCATTGTCATAAGTGTGCGGCTATTGAAACGACAACTAACAGTCGTTGTCATTCCAAGAGGGAGAACCATATTTGCATCTTCCTGCGGAATTCCACATTCCTTTTGCATATAAGTAGTAGCTTCGGCAATAGCTTTCATACAAGAATCGTACATTTGCTTAGCATCTTCATTTGCTGCAATCTTAGGAGGAACTACATAATCAAAATCTTGATATTTGATATAACGCGTACTTGCCTGTAGACGTGTAGGCGCTCCACCATTATGGGTATAAAATTCTCGAATTACCTTCGCTGAATACCCTTCTAGAACAAACCATACTTCTCCAAACTCAAGTGTGCGGAAATGCCCATCTTTGATACAAGAAAGACCACGTTTATAATTCTTCTCTACGTTACTGGTATCTGTGCCATAACAAGGGCCAGCCATTTCTCCAATTAACGTAATAGGATTCTTAATAGTATTACTATTAATCGTTACTTTTCCCATTTACACCATCCTGTGAATTGAAACCATAGTTAACTGAATTATATACATCAATATAATATTTTTCTTTTTCATTTAATTCTTCTTGCGGGCAAAGTTCTACAACCTCAAATGTGAATTGGTCTAAACCATCTTTAAGCATCGCCGCATACAGCTTGTTATCTTTAGGTGTCTTTATACCGCATCCGCAACGACAGTGCTGTGTAAAACGATTTACAATATCTACAGACTGACCTATATAGCATTTTGTATCATTTATGTCTGTAATCTTATAGATACCGCAAGTCTTTTCAGTGCCAACAATATTGATAAATAAAGCCTTTGCTTTCTTCTGGAAATACGTTGACCAGATTAGCTTTGAAAGAATTTCTGGGTTAGAAAGGCGGTTCTTAAACGAATTTAAAATATCAATATCTGCTTTATCACTATCTTCGACAATGATACGATAATCATCTTTAGAATCTTGAACCGCCTGTTCACATTGAAACGCTTCAATTGTCGCAGCCTTTTGTCGCTTTAGTTTATCAAGCGAGCGTTGAAGAATCTGAATCTGTTCAATATATTCAGCTTTATCTTCATCAACTTGAGCTTGAAAATCACGAAGGTTATTCATGATATTTTCTTTCTCAACTTTCTTGAAATCTTCAAAGCTCTGTTTCTGCTGTTCCACATTCTCTTGGAGAGATTTTAAATGCGCCTTTTCATTTTGAATTTGATATTCAATATGCTCTCGCGCAATCAGAACTTCTTTGTTGTTCTCTTTAACTATATCGCATGTTTCTTGTCTACCAGCTATAACACCTACACTATAGCCACATACGATAAGTGCAATTGCACAAACAATAGCTATAATAAATTCAAGAGCCATATTACTTAGTATATGTTACAGTGATTTCAGGGTCAACTTTCATACCTTCATCGGTAAGGCGAATAAAGTTAGTACCACCATCAGGCTGTAGTTCGCGAATTGCATAGCCCTTACGGACAAGAGAAGAAGTGATAATGCAATTGGTAGCCTTATCAGTTAGATGAACAGCTTTTGCAATGTCCTTAAATGTTTCATCTTTACCCTGATTTTCCTGTAGATGCTTTAGAACCTTTTTGGCATTGTCTGAAAATACTGGCTTGGTAATCGTAATCATATAACTCCTTTACTTTCATTTTATATTTCATATATATAATAACATAAAATATTTTAAAAGTCAAGTCTTAGCTAAAAATTTCCTCTAGCTTACAGTCCTGTGCTGGTTTGTCTGGACGAAGCCTAGATAGATAAGGATGCCGGAAAGTTTTATTCTCCTTGTCAAGACTCATGCAGTTTACCTCTACGACCGTTCCAATATACTTTTCAGGATTGGCCGCAAGGTCAGCTTTAAGATTATCTGTAAGACCAGAAGATACACGACCAATAGACACAAGATTTCCTGCCTTATCATATGCGCCAAGTCGTAAAGCTCCAGCCCAGCCATAATATGCGGCCTTTGTGATTAGATTACCTTCTTTATCTTTATATCCCCAAGTCTCAGATTCTTTACCAGTATAAAGATATTCTGGTGGCAGAACTTCTGTAATCACAAAATCAATATCATTTTGTGCTTGTTTAATTTTGAACATAACTTTTGGCTGTCGCTTGCCTGGTGCGTATAGACCATTCTCTACACGAAATACCATACCTTCTTCGCCTACGGCAAGTTTATCAGTTGTAACTTTGTCTAGGTCTAGATAAGAATTATCATAGCATCGTGCTACTTCCAGCTCTGGAATTAAAGGAGTAGCAATATCAATATGCTCACATAGATTACTGTAACGATAATCATATGTCATATTATTCATAACATAATCTTCGCCGTTATATGCAAGAATATCGTGCATATAAAAATGAATTTTGCTGTACTCGCCTTTCTGACGTTCAATTGCTTTCTCTGGTAGCGCACCTAGAACTGATGTTACATTCTTAGATGTGCCATTAGGATAATAAACTTCACCGATGATACATGTGCCATTAGGAAGCTCATTCATAGCCCAATCTTTAATATGCGGCACTTTATCAATATTGTCACTATAATAGCCAGTCTTTTTAGAGATTGTGCGACTATAAAGATGAACCTCATTCTCGTCTTTAACTAGTTGTGACCAATATCCATCTTTCTTAATAGTACCGATGATTGGTGTATTTTTAAGCATATCTTCGTAATTTTTGGGAGCTTTGCCAACCAGCATTGGCGAATAAATATTTAGAGACATATTCCTCCAATAGAAAGAAAAGGGCAGACTAAAGAATAACTCCACGTCCACCCTTGTTTGCAATTTTACCTGTAAAGTTTTGCGGTTCAGTAATTGTCATAGATACAATTTTATCATCATCATCTAACTTAATGCCGCACATGCCGCCAGAACGAATACTGCTTGCCCGCACATTATCAGCCATGAAACTAATTTGTCTCTTAGTTGACGTTAGTGTTACGATGCATCCATTTGTCTCTTGGATGCTAACAATTTTGCTGCTAGTTTTAAAGGCCACAGAACCTTTAACATTACGAGTGCCACCGGCAAATTGTTTACCTTCACACTTTTTAACCTTACCGTCTTCCGTAACAAAGAACATGTAAGGCTTATCTACGAATACATCGTTGTGAATAGTGATAATCTTTTCATCATTATCAAGATTGATAATTGCACCGATAGCTGTACCCTTATCTTTTGAGCCACATTCTTTAATATCTGAAAGAGCAATCCTAAAGAATCGTCCTTTATTCGAGAATAAAGCCACTTTTCTATCCTCAGATACGGTGAATGCAAGGTTACCATCACTCTTGTACTTAGAAGGTGAGACTTTTTGTAGATAACCAAGAGGATTAAAAGCAATGATAAAATTCCTATTCTCTTTCGGTGTAGAAAACTTTGCCTTTTTCGTCTTTGTGATTGCCTTTTGAACTACCTTAGTGCGGCGTTCGTCGCCAAACTTTTCGGACACTTCATTAAGACGCTTAATCATTTCCTGCTTTAGAAGTTTATTTGAATTTAAAATAGAATCAATTCGCTCAATTTCAGATTCAAGATTTTCTTTATCTTTAATTAGCTTATTTACTTCTAGTTTTGCAAGACGAACAAGTTTAATTTCTAGAATTGCCTTAGCTTGGTCTTCATCAATGTCTAAGAAAGATTGTAGTTTTTCATTAGCTTCTTGAGTTGAAGAAGAACTCTTAATCGTTTCAACAGTTTCATCAATCTTATTAATTGCCACAATGACACCATTTGTAATTTTTAATTTATAATTAAGAACATCAAGCTGATGTTTGTACATATTAATATATATTTGCTTCTCATGTTTCAAGTGTGCAGTTAATGCTTCTTGCCAACCAAATACTTTTGGATAACGACCGTTCTCAAGCATGGTCATGTTGATACCATAAGTTTTTTGTAGAGAAGTATTATCAAACAGATAAGTTGCTACTTCTTTTGGATTAGCAGACCTAGAAAGATAAATCTTAATACAGACGTTTTCACCTGTAAGGTCATTTAGATTAACGATACCAGGATTAGTTTCTTCATCATTTGTAATCTTTTCAATTTCATTACAAATAGTATTGGTATAAACGCTATAAGGAAGTTCACGAACGATAATGCAATTGTCTTTCTTATCGTATTCTAGCTTTGCACGAATAATGCAACCTTTACCTTTACCAGTTTTAAGGCTTTCGCGCACTTCGTCTTTATTAAGAATTGTACCACCAGTAGCAAAATCAGGATAACATAAAATATCATCAAATGTTGCATCTTTATGCTCTAACATATACACCATTGCTGCATTTACTTCTTTGAGATTGAACTGTGGAACAGAGCTTGCAAGACCAGACGCAATCCCGCTTGTGCCGTTGACGATATTATAAAATCCAAGAGAGGAAAGAATTCTAGGATACTTTTCAGTATCGTCATAGTTATCTACCCATTCATCTACAGTATATTTATCTGTTTCTTTGAGAAGATAATCAGATAGCTGAGAAAGACGTGATGCTGTGTATCGTGGTGCGGCCCAGTTACCCGTCTCTGTTAAAGTTCCGTATGAACCTTCCACTTCTACCAGCGGATACCTCATGGAAAAAGGTTGTCCACTACGCATTACAATACCTTCACAAGATGCGTCTCCGTGGATGTAGAGCCTCATGCAACTGCCTATCGCTTTCAACGTCTTTTTAAATGGCTTATCATGAGTGAACTTATCTGTGAACATGCAGTACAGGACTTGTCTGGTAGATGGCTTTACGCAGTCTCGAACGTCTACTAGCGCACGTGATTGAATAACTGCTCCTGCATATTGTCCAAAGCTATTATCAATAACATCATCTAAACTTACTTCAAAATCCAATTACTCTTTCACCTCACTAAAGTCAATATTATTGAAAATAAAATCTTTGCGGCCATCTGCGTTTGAACCCATAAGAGTTACAAGTTTATTCTTTGTTTTGTCTGTTGGAATAAGAACATCCATATGTTGATTCTCACCGAACATAGAATTCCTCGCTTGGCTTGCCGAGAGGGAACCGAGTCCCTTACAACGTTGTACCTCAACTCCTGCGGGAAGGTTTGGCCTAGCTGCATCCATTTCTTGGTCTGTAAAATAATACTGTTCCTTATCTTTACCCTTAACAATATAGAGAGGTGAACGTAACCAACATAATCTATTCTCTTGGATAAACTTAGGGCAGAAGTGTTCTAGAGCTGATGCAATAAGCAATCCGATGTGATAACCGTCACTATCGGAGTCAACGCAGATGCCAATCCTACCATATCTTAAACTTGTCTCTTCATAGTCTTCATGCGGTCTAATACCTAACGCCTTAAAGAGTAATTGAATCTCTTCGTTCTTTAACAGTCTATCATCTTTATTTGCAAGTGCGTTGATTAGTTTGCCGCGCAGCATTAAAATTCCATATTTGTCAATTTCACGTGCAACACACATCGAAGCTCCAGCTGACAGTCCTTCTACTACGAGAAGAGTAGAATCTTGACCAAGGAATTCAGCGTCTTTGAGCTTGTCTGGATTAAGAATCTTAACCTTATTACCACGCTTTTTATTATTCTTAACTGCCGCACGTGCACGTTTAGCTGCTTCTGCGGCTTTTCTCGCAAGGATAGCCTTTTCAAGAATAGCCTTTGCATCTTCTGGGTTGCTATCTAGCCATACTTCTAGCTGCTGTCCAAGAGCACTAGTAAAAGAAGTATCCATGTCAATAATATCATCTTTCACCTGGGCATTGTATTTAACGCCCTTGCTATTAATATTGCACACTAATACAATACCTTCTTGGATTGCGGCACCATCAAGATTTTTATCTTTTGCGGTTAAAAGACTATTTTCTTTCGCCCAGTTATTAAATACACGAGTGAGAGTTGATTTAATTCCTGTAATATGCGGCCCAGATGATGTAATACCATAGTTAACGTATGGAATAATCTTTGCTTGACTTCCAGATGTAAAAGTCATAGCTAGATTGATTTTATCAGTATTCATAACAAAATGATTACCAACAATTTCAATATCTTTACCACGTTTTTCATCTAACATATCTTCAATGCTATTATGACTAATCTTTTCGCCATTTAAAAATACCGTTAGAGTTGGACAAATACAAGTAATATCATTGAAAAACTTTTTGAAAAATAAAACTGATGTTTTACCTGTGCCAAAAAATTGTTCGTCCGGAAGATAAGTAACGGTCGTGCCAGTATGAGCAGTTTGTTTTGCGTCTCCACTTTGATGACTATAAAGTACACCATCTGAAAAACTATTACATTCCCACCTACCTTCACGAACTGTTTCTGCCATTACATTTTTAGATAGATATGTAACTAATTTTGTACCAATTCCGTTAAGACCAAGACTTGAACCTTCATATACTCCATCATCTGTATATTTACCAGACGTATTCATAGTATCAAACGCAGCTTGAAAAACAGTTTTACCATCGTCTCGCATTTCATCTACAAGAAATCCTTGAGCAAAATCTTCAATACGGCATAAACCGCTTTTGTCAATTGATACGTCAATAGTATCACCATGACCAATGTTATGTTCGTCAAGAGCATTGCTAAACAATTCCATCATAAGTTGATTTGGCGTTGAAGTATCGCCACAATACATAGACGGGCGCTTTCTTACATGCTCCCTTGGTGTTAACGATTGAATAGATTCTTTAGTATAATCATTCTTAGCCATGAATCTCCTTTCTTTTATAGATATTATATCATTTTCATTTTCAATTGTCAACAAAAAATGGATGCCGATTATAGCAATCGACATCCATGCAATTACATTCGCTTATTTTCTACATCTTTTAGGAACTGTCTGCGACTATCTACTTCATCCTTGCAGAATTCCTTGAAATTATTTTTCAAATTCCTATATTCCTTACGAGACTTGTACCAATCATGCTTTGCCCAACGACAAGTATCCTTAAAATATTTCGCATCCTCAAGCATATATGCGTAAGACATAATACCATAATAACGCTCACGCATAGCTTCAGCACGCTTTTTCATAATTTTTACACGACACTTATACTCGGCAATACGCCAACCGCTCCAACGGTTTGCCACATCAACATCTTCGTCATGCGGCTTAGCATATCCAGTAAACGTACCCCACTTTGAAGATAGTGTTACCGATGCCAGTTTAGTATTTTCATCCCAAGAACAATCAATTACTCGACGATGTGCCATTTCTTTCTCCTTATAGTTTATTATAGACTGTTGACATATAAGAGTTCATGATAGCGAATTGAGTCGATTCAAGTACATCTGCCGCATCTTTAGACGGTTCGGGAATAAACTTAGAATTATTCTCAATAAGCTCGTCCATTTTCATTACATAATTTTCTGCTTTTAGCTTTGCGTCTTCTGGTGTGAAGACGGTACGGTAACGCTTAATATCCATCATTTCATCGCGGTACATGCTCTCTTTACCAAAAGAGTCATATCCATCAACCCATGTAGCACGAGAGAATGGCGCACCATCAACGAGATAACGTTTAACAAATAGATACAGTCGCATGATATGCTGCAATTCTTTCGCTACATATCCGTACTTTTCAATCAGCTCATGGTTGGCAGGAGAATCATGGCAAATCTTCTTTGCCTTTTCCATAGCCATTCCAAGAGAAGAAAAGATTAATTTCTGCGGATTAAGATTAGCAATATCATCACAATGCTTGCGAAGATATTCCCAGTAAATCTTATACTTAGGATTTACAATATAATATTCAGTACAAAGAATTTCCAAGAAATTAATATTTGCCTTATGGAGAATCTTAAAATAATCTCTAAAATCTTTAACTGTGCAATGTTCACCATTATCCATAATTTCAACTTTATTAAGGTGTTTCTTATCTAAAAACAAATCATGTGCTGTTGGAATCATGAGCAACTTCGTATCAACGTCAGATTCTTCGTCCCATAGATTATAATTCATGGAACCATTTGCAGCACATACAAGACACGGATACTTCCAATACTTGCCAGTAGTAATAATAGCGTCAAAATGCTCTTCAACCCTAGTCTGAATCTTATCTACATTTTCTGCCATTTCTATTTCCTTTCTCTATATATGTATTATAACAGATTTGTTTACCATTGTCAATACAAAAAAGGCACCCTCATGGGTGCCTTTACCAAAAGAAAGAAAACTAGAAGTGGTAGTTCTCATTGATATAATCGTATAGCTTACCGCCGTTCTCGATATACTCAAGCATCTTGAATACATTGTCGTTCAGCGCAGTCATAAGATGTACATTGGGGTTGCCTGGATTAGCAATTTGGTCAGCATAGTTGCCGAGGTCGAAACTATAAAGAATTGTGCGGCCATGTGCAGCACAATAATTATTATAGTTGCACATATCGTAAGTACTATCTCCCCAATAAGTATACTGTCTTGCCATCACCTGCATATCAGAGACAACGAAGATGCGGTCGTACTTCTTGTCACTGATAAGACCGAAAGCAGGAGCAATGTCAGTTCCATAACCGCAATTATCGTTCTCACACATTTCACGAATGACTTGGAATGGGCCGCAAGCCTTCTTGAAAGTTGCAGACTTAGCACGATTGCCGAACTTTACAAAGTCGCAATTACCATTAATGTAAAGAGCCGCAGCATAGCAAGCGCCAACTTCCTTGATAGTAAGATTGGACTTGTTACCGTAGCGGTCTTCCATCGAACCGGAAACATCAAGCATGATAACGGAATTACCTTCTAGCTTGGGCATATTGCCGCAAGCAATACGGAAAGCAGTATCCAGTGCTGTGATAACTGCAAAGGTCTGAACATTTAGATTGCGATAAGCAGTATAAATCTGATAAGGGAATACAAGAGACTTCTTGATAGAAACCTCGTTGATAAGCTGATCTATAAGATTACGCTTAATCCATTCATCATCAACGTCCTCTGCGAGAATGTTATTTAGATTGCGGATAAGTGCAAGGTAGCCGAGACGCTGACCTTCGACCATGTTCTTCCAGCTGTCTTTGCCGGTGGAGATATTGACTTCCCAAGTATCAACCGTATCGAGCTTGCCGTTCATATAGCCATCAATTACCTCACTTTTAGGGTGAATGATATTGATAAGGTCATACATATTATAACGCTTACCCTTCATCTGATACTTCATGATGTTATACTCAGACATACCAGACATATAATCTGCGAAACCACGAATCATAGCATGAGAACGCTTGTTGCCAAGCATATCAATGGCAGCAAAGACCTCAGAAATGTCATCAGGACGATGGCAGAAAGCCTTGTAGAAATCGCGCTTGCGCTCAAAGCTCTGACCATTCAGCACAGCCGCAACCAGCTGAGAGACGCTACGCATACCAAGTTGGTTTCGCGCAAACATAGCACACTTACCAGCGAACTCTGCTCCATACTTATCAATTACAAGATTCGTAAGCTCGATAAAACGAGTTTGCTGCGTGGCGGCATTCTCGTAGAAACCATCCTCCATCTTGCTAGAGAAAAGGAAATTCATCCAATCCTCAAGTACGTCCTTCTTGTAATTCTTGCCGCCCTCGTAAGACACAGAACGCTCGGGCTTAACCTTTTCATTAAACTTAGACATATAATCATCACTTTCTCTTGGAGGAAAAACTTTCCTATATTATAACATCTGTTTATATGGCTTGTCAAGTAAAATTTTTAGAAAACATCTAGGTCATGGAAACCTGAATAATCAATAATTTTTAGATTACCAAGAGCATCATAGCCATAATTACCAGTGTGTAAATCTGAAATCTTCTCTTGGTAAAGAAACTCAATGAAACGCTGAGTTGCCTTGCGGCCATATGTTTCAATGAAGATGCTGCACTCGGTAACATAGAATTCATTACAAATATTCTTATGTTTCTTACGGCTTTTGTCAATCATATCTCTTGCGGTCTTGACGGTCTTATTATCTTGTTTCTTTGAACTATAACTATACGGTGTTCCAGCACAAGAAGAAACATATACTGGAATGTCACACACAAAACCGAGAAATGTAGTCTTTGTAAGCATCTGATTAACTTTATATTTGCGGGCAATGCGATAGATATACTCTTCCGCAGCACAATAATCGTTTGCATCTACTGGATAGAAACCATTATTATTTGCATTTTTATATAAAGTAACATCATCGAAACAAAAAAACATTGGGACTCGATTTTCTTCCGCACAAAGTTTATAATGCTCCCAATCTCCATCTTCTATAAATGCAGCACCAATATAAGGGATTTTAAATACATAGTCTTTAAACTCCTTAAAATGGAATACAGATTTAGAGCAGCCACCTTCAACCCAATCGGCACCAATAGTCTTACCAATCTGTTGGATAAAGGCGCGGAATGTGTCACCGTCTTCATCTTCAAAATACACCTGAGACAACTTCAAGAACTCAGGATTACAATTACGAAACTTTTTATCAAGAAAATTAAGCATCTCTGTTTTATTCATATAGTTTCCTTTCTTCGTTCCACTATATTATATCATTTCAGAGTTGCATTTGTCAATTATTTTCTTTTTAGTGCCGATGGCCTTGCCTTTTTCATCTAAAACTGTACCGATAGGACATCTTTTATAGACATATTTTAAAAATTCGTCTACCCTTTCAGTCTCATTTTTGTACATACCAAAAGAACGAAAGGGTAGAATCTCATTATTTATATGCTCATATTCAGCATATGTATCATTGTCTAATTTTCTAGTGCATCCTTGCATGGATTCTTCTGGAACATATTCACCTATGCGGCACAATGGGCATGAATCATTATCGCACTCATGGCAATGCAAGCTAACGATAGTATAATCATTCATTTGCCTGCCAATCTTTTATAAATCTAGCTGGATTGTAAGAAATCCATGCTTGATAATCTGGTGGCAGAACTACTCTTACTTCTACTGACTCTGTGACTATAGGAACACCGTTTACATATATCATCTGTGAATCAGATTCAATATGAATATCATATTGCTGTCCATGTTTCAATTCAACATTCATTGGCGGCACAAGATTTTTATATACCCAGTCTTCACCAATATATGTATACATTAACGAGCCTTGCGGATTTCAAAAATAGGGTCATAATAAGTCTTGCCAGATTTGACTTTCTCAAGGAATGCTTCGGCATCCTTTTTCTCAACAAACATCATTGCCTTGCTTGAATCAGTTGTGCGCATACCTTTTGCCGTAAGCATGCGGAACTGCTTATCAACGTAAGGCTCTTTAGTGCGCTTGCCGTAAATCATCCACATAATTTAATACTCCCATTCTTCTATGATATGTTTTAAACGAATTTCTTTAGTGAAATTGTTAATTGCTTCTATCTCTTGGTCTTGATAGCAATCGTATACTTGGTTAACATTTCCAAGCCATACAAAATGCGTATATCCATCTTGATTTACCAGACCGAACAAATCAAAAGTCTTATATTCAGGTCGGCCTTGAATGATTGCATCTTCGAGTGTCATTAAATCTCCCTAGAGAATGTTTTTTTCTTTTGGCATAATTATAACATATAAAAAGTGAGCCGTCAAGAAAAATTTTACAGCCCACTTAAAATTTTATCTAGTTGTTAAGAATGTATTCGCGTACTCGTGCTTGAGCAAGACCCTTGATTGCGGCCAGTTTGACAGAAGCAGCCTTCTTCTTCTTGAAGAAGTCCCAGAAGTTCTCTTCCATAAGCTCGTCAAGAACCTTATTGATAGCCATGCCGAAGAACTTGCCGTTCTTACAATCAATTTTGTCCATATCAAGAGCGATAAGAACCTTATTAACCTCCTTCTCGACAAAAGCATCAGTGCAATACTTCTCTACAAACTCCTTCTCCAAAGAGTCATTGCCCGTGTAGACAGTCTTCTTTTTAGACTTGTCATGATGCCACTCGTCACGAACAATCTTGGCAATCTGAACATTACCCCACGGGTCGCGCACGCAAGGATAAGCCTTGATTACAATGCCCTCTCCGATGGTTCCCTTCGGAAGATTATAAGTACACTCGTCAACGTGCTTGTTCACATCGTCCCAAGTCATGTTGCTAATGCGGCAAATGACAGGAACGCAACGATGATAGAACTTGCTGACTACTGAATACCATACATCATAATCAATATACTCACCATCCTCAGTATTGAGAATATCAAAGATGAAGAATCCGCCCTCAAGATAAGTTTTGATGGTACCAGTGAACTTGCGGCCATCAACACCGCCAAGCCACTCGCCATAAATGATATAGGTAGGATGGTCAAGCAACCAATCCCTTAGTGCCTTAACCTCGGCATCATCAGTGTTGGTAATGTAATCAGCGAAACCAGCGTTGTCCTTCTCGATAGAAATCTCACGAGTTCGGCTACCGCAAGTAATATTTACATTATCATCTACCCAGATGGAGCTATTTGTACCATCCAGCTTCGGCTGCAAAATTACGTCGCAACCGATAAAGTTCTGAACTTCTGCACGAGTCGAACGCTCAAGATGCACATACTTATTGAAGTGAGACATTATAAATTCCTTTCTCTTGTTTTTGTAATTATATTATACACAAAATTTTTGCCGCACGCAAGAACTTTTTTCTTCTCTTTTTCCTATTTCTTTTTACTACTTTGCATAGCAAAGTAGTTTATTTTTCTTTAATCTTTTTTCTCTTCTTTTAATAGAAATTACTATGCGTAGCACAGGAATTTCTTTATAATAAAATCTTTTATATATAAAACAATTATATAATATCTCTTATATATATATAAAAATCAATATATACATATAAACTAATATATAAACTAATTTAATTACATTATAAACTAATATAAATTATATTATATATATTTAAGGGGTAAACCCCTTAACAACCCAATTAAAAAGTATAATGATTTTCAAATCTTTTGTCAAGAAAAATTTTTAATTAAAATTCTTTCTAAAAAAGTATTGACAGATGCTATTACTATGGTTTATAATATAGCCAATGCATAAAAGAAAGGATATTACATGGAACCAATCACAGCAAAACAAGCACGCGAAATGCGTAATGACGCATTAAAGAAGAAAAAAGAAGAGCGATTAAAGAAAGTCCAAGAATACGATTACTTTGATACCGTAATGGAAGATATTGAGAAAGCTGCCAATGACGGCAAAAACAGCTTAGACTTTTATCCGCATATGTCAGACTTCTACGATGAAATCATTCAAAGCGGTAGCATTGTACCAGCCGCAGACAAAGATTTTTCCCACCACGAAAAGGAAGTTTTTAAAGCTCTTGAAGAGTCTTTTGGCTATGACGTAACACGCAATAAATACTATCAAGTAACTTATTTCCGTGGCGTTGACCGCATTGATATTACGATTAGTAAGTATACTATCTATTGGTAGGCAAAAATGAAACATACGCTAATTCTAATGTGCGGCGTAACGCAGAGTGGCAAATCTGTATTTGCAAAGGCAATTCAAGATTCACATGAAGACTGTATGACAATCAAGAGAGATAATTGCCGCATGTATAATTCAGAAGATGCAGACACAGTTGACAAGCGTTTCTATAATGCAGTAAATATGGCTTTGAAATCACATCGCTATGTTGTGGCGAATGACCGCAATATCAATCGTATCGAGCGCGATAAGTTTTTCAATAATGTGAATTGCAATGGTTGTGAAGTAATTTGCGTTTGGGTTGAAACTCCACAAAATGTAGCCGTTGCACGTAACAAAAATCGTGATAAATATCATCGTCTAAGCGAAAAAGAAATTGCAAAAATGTATAGATGCAAGGTTTCGCCGCAAGATAATGAACCGTTTGACAGGATTGTGTTTATTTTAGAGCAGCAAAATTACGCTATCGGCACAAATAATATGCAAATCTTGCCAATTATTGACCAACTAAAGGCAATCTAGTTTTATAATTGAATATTGAAGTTAACTATGATGAAAGGTTATAATGTTTAAAATTATTATTTCTATTTTTGGCGTACTTGTTGTACTTGCGGGAATTATCGCATGTCTGTCTTTTTTCAAAGAAGATGAACATGAAGAGCGAGTTCCGCTAAGACTACGAGTAGTAGTTATTGTACTTGGTCTATTTGCTATTGGTCTTTGCTGTGTCTATTCTCAAGACGTAGGTGAAGTAGTTGTTCTTCGTTCTCTTGGCGGCAATCTAGCTGGTTCTACTACAGATGCAGGTTTTCACTTTACAGCACCTTGGAACAATATAATTACGTTTGATACGCGCAATAACCTAATCAACTTTTACGGTAAAGACACAGAATACTCCTATGATGGTGGCTCCGCTGATGGTCCTTGCGTAACTGTAAATGATAAGTCAGGTTCTTCTGCTAATGTTGATATTCAGATTAACTACAGCCTTGACCCGAAGACGGCTGAGTATCTTTACACTGAATATGGCACTCAAGAGAACTTTACTAAGAATTACGCGGCTAATGACCTACGCTCTGTTGCACGTGAAGTTTCAGGTCAATTCGATACAATTACAATGCTAACTGACCGCGCTCAGTACACAAAGGCTGTCCAAAAAGCTCTTGAAAAGAAGTGGTCTAAGATTGGTCTTACTGTTGAGCAAGTAAGCGTTCAGGATATTTCTTATGCTAAATCCATTACCAATGCTTATGCTGATTCTCAGGCCGCAGAAGTAGAGAAGGCCAAGGCTCAGAACCAGCAGGAAACTGCAAAAATTAAGGGTGAGACTAAGGTTATTGAAGCTACTAAAGAAGCAGAAGCAAACCGTGTACTCAACGAATCTCTAACTGATAATGTTCTAACCCAAGAGTACATTGATGCTCTAAAGGAAATGTCAAAGAATGGTAATACTGTAGTTGTGCCGCAAGGGTCAACGCCAGTAGTAAATACAAAATAATATAAATTAGTCCAAAGTTTCTATTGACTTTGGGACTTTTTTGTTATATAATAGACTTAAATAAAATCCAAGGGAAGGAAGAGTAATGGGGGGATTGATGCTATTACAATTATTTGCATCACTGTTCTTGTGATTGCAGCAATTGCTGGGAAATGTTATATGGAGCATATAGCTCTAGAAACTAGAAAAATTTGCTCCAAAGCAAGTTTGCAGCAGAAAAACATTGACAACATGCCATACGTATCCAATGATATTTGGAAGGTCAAGATTAAGTAATGATTTGTTTTGCTATTGGTTTCTTTTTTCGGCTACACTGTAGCATGTCTTATGTTTAATTCTAGGGAGTAATAATGGCAGATTGTCTATTTGTACTATACGTACTTTTTATATGCGGCTATTCATATGTTGCACTTGCCGCACGTTTTGAAAAGTTTCGTTTTGAAATCTATAAGGCATTTCTTGAAATGTTTTAATTAACCTTTGGCTTTATATATAATATAATACAAGTATAAAGTCAAGAAACTCCTTGGCAGAAAAGTTATGCAGCGTCCTGCAAAGGCGTTTAAACTGGAGCATTACCAGTAGGAGTCTCTTGATTTTATATTTGAAAGGAACAATTATGCGTGATGTAAATAGAATCTATGATATTCTTGTGAAGTTTCAAGACCTATGGGAACAGTATCCTGACCAGCGTTTTGGACAGATTATCTCTAATTATCTTGTAAATGATAAGGAAGATATTTTCTATATTGAAGATGATGAACTGTCCCAGCGCCTTACTGACCAGCTTTCATTGATTGAGTGGTAAATATGAATGTTTATTGTCTGTTAGATGCTATTGATGATGATACGCGAAATAACTTATATATTTCATTTGCGATGTATAACACTCCTGAAATGAGCACTCCTTCTGTTCCATTTAATGAATGGATAAAGGAACAACATGACGCAATTTTAAAGGCAGATGTGGTTACTTTCAATATTAAAGTTGATAAGAACTATGGATATTTAATGCTTACTATTCTGGTTAATATGTAAAGGATATTATGATTACTCAGTATTCGCATGGTATCAATACCGAAGCAAAGCCAAGCAACAATGTAATTGACATTTATAAGAAGTGGTCTGCTGAAGAAATTCGTGCGGCACTTCAACCTAACCGTATGCCGCTAGTGAACATCTGCATCAATCTTGACCACGGTTTTAATGTAGGTTCAATTATTCGTGCGTCTAATTGTTTTCTTGCAAAGGAAACTTACGTCGTTGGCCGCAAGCGCTTTGACAGAAGAGGAGCCGTGGGTAGCACTCATGTAGAGCGTGTATATCATGCGGATAATTTTGATGAAGTCATTGAAATTCTTCATCCTCTTGGATATAGTATCTTTGCTGTAGATAATATTCCTGAATATAATCCTCAGAATATTTTCGATGCAGATATTCCAATGAAATCCGCATTTGTATATGGTAGCGAGTGCAATGGTTTGCCGCAAGAAATCATTGATAAGTGCGATGAAATGATTTATATTCGTCAAGATGGCAGTATTCGTTCATTAAATGTTGCACAAGCGGCCGCGTGTTGTATGATGGAATACTCTCGACGTTATAGGATGAAAGGTTAATATGCGTTATTGCAAGATTCAAGCTATTGTAAATGATATTCCATATACTTTATATGGACAATTTGATAATCTTATTTCATATGATGAAATTGAATATTATATCTCCGAAGCGATTGACTTTAACATCGAAGATGATGAAGAAGAACTTGACTTTGAAGTTATGTTGATGGACGATTTTGGTGCAGAGTTTAAGTGCGAGGACATGTCTTTGAACGACTGGCTTTCAACTGTTATCTGTGATTACAAGCATGTGCGTCCTATCCTTCAAATCTATGTTTTAGGAAACCTCATGGATAACATGGTTTCTATATATCGTTCATATGAGGAAGATATTAGTAAAACTCCACAGTATCTTTATCTTAGCGGTGAAGTAAGCAAAGAAGAAGGTCGCAAATATTCTGCCGCATATGTCGTAGCGCCAGACAAACAGCGCGTTGAAGTGATTGAGGACGGATGGAAAGACATGCTTAGTCGCATTAAGCGTGACGGTAATATGGGTGGCGTGTATATTAAGACAGGTATTTTTACTGTATTCGATGTTCCGCAAGAGGATTATGAACGATATAAGAAGAATACGGAACTAGTATTAGATTAAAGATGGGAATGCTGTTATATGAACTGGAATGATTTATCACCAGAAGCAAAAATCTATATTGAGTTAAGCCCTGTAGAGTTTGCAAAAACTTCTATGGCCGCTTCTATCTCTCTATTGGAGAATGCCAATAGCACTAAAGAGTATGAGCGTATTATCTCGAATTGTGTAAACTTGCTTACACTATGCGGCAAGTCAATTGGTTATCATCCTAATTTTACTTTGGTGAAATAAAGTTCTTGACGCTGGATACATCTTATGATATTATATATAATATAAGATGTGAAAGGATTTAATAAATGGCTGAGTTTAGTAAGCATGATATGAAGATGTTTGATTTGGCGCGAAAGGCGGCACTGGAATCTACATATGAACCTTTCAAACTCGGCACTGTTATGTCTTATAAAGGCAAAGTTCTTGCTACTGGTCACAATAGTCGCAAGACCAATCCTTTGCAAAAGAAGTATAATCGCAAATATCGCACGTTTAGAGAGAATGGTCAACCTATTCATGATTATCTTCATGCAGAGATTGATTGTCTTTTGAATATTCCAAAGTGTATTGATGTCAACCTTGACTATTCAAAGGTAAAGGTATATACTTATCGTATCTGCAATGGAAAGCGATTTAATTTCGGTTTAGCACGAAGTTGTCCTGCGTGCTTGCACGCTTTGCGTGATAAGGGTATCCAGCATTTTTATTATACTGGTGACGATTCTTTTATTTATGAAAAAGTATATTAGGTGATAACATGTTGATTGTAATTATAGGAATTGTTTCTATTTTTCTTTTTTCTGTATACGCATATTACTATGGAAAGCGATTTAAGTAATGAATTGTATTATTATTCCTGACAAGGAAATGAATTCATACATTACAAAGCTCAATCCGAATTTTGTATTTGTATGGTGTGAACAGTATACTACCCTTGTAGATTTCGTTAATGGTAAGCGCGTTCCTGTTCGTGATACATATGATGCAATTGTTCCGCATTTTATTCTTGCATATGGCGATGACGAAGCTAAGAAGACTGTTGGCGATGCTGTACTACACAATATTTTAGCAGAAGTGACGCAGATTTATCACGATACTAGCCGAAAGGTCTATATCATCACTTATTAAATATCTTGGACAAAACTGTATAATTCGAACTTTATACTTTATATATAGTATAAGTGTTTCTAAAGTTCGAGAGGATTTAATATGAATGGTAAAAATATTGGCGATATTGGAGAAGCAGTTGTACTGACAGAATTTTTAAAATATGGAATTGAAGTATTTCTTCCATATGGAGAAAATACCAAAATTGATATGATTGCTAAGTTCAATAATAAACTTAACAAAATACAAGTAAAAACTACTGGCAAATATAGCGGTAATGGTGTTTATAAAGTTGAATTAAGGAATACATCTTTAAGAGCTGATTCTGCCGTAACAGCGTTTTATAATGATGATGATGTAGACTATTTTGCAATATATTGTCTTCAAAGGCCGTATCCTATTCTAGTACCTTTTTGTAATATGCGTTCAATGACAATAAGGTTTAAAGAAACCTTAAATGGCAATTTTGAAAATGTTAATTATGAAAGTGATTATACTTTTAATAAAATCTTGAATACCAAATCTATTACTCAAATGGTAAATGAAGAGCAAAAAGAAAAAAGTTTATCTGCGCCACGATGTATTAATTGTGGACAAATAGTATCGTATGGGGCAGTTTTATGTAAACAGTGTTCTATTAAAGAAAAGAAAAATAGTTATGGTACTAGTGCAAAATTACATATTACTCGTGATGAATTAAAATCAAAAATTAGAGCTCAGTCTTTTTTATCAATTGGTGCTGAATATTATGTAAGCGATAATGCAATCCGTCAGTGGTGCGATGTTTATAATTTACCAAGAAAAAAGACTGAAATAAAATCTTATTCTGATGAAGAATGGGAAAAATTATAACTCCCCGTAACTTAAGTGCATAAAGCCAGGTCCTCTAAACCTAATCATGCGAGTTGGAGTCTCGCCGGGGAGTCCACATATAATATCTCTTAATGAGATTTTATATATTAGACAGCATTTTTCTTTGAAAGGATTTATTGTGAAAATTCGTGACTGGGACGAACTTGAGTATAGCGATGATGATACTTTTGAAAAGTTTTCCCATAAAGCAAAGCTAATTCGTCAGCGCAAAGACGATACTTATAAGGCAAAACGTAAGGAAAAGTTAGAGCGCATGGAATTTGAAGAAAATGCTACTAAGGGAAAGGACTAGTTCCTTTTCCTTTTTTTGTAGAAAAAAATATTTGCCGCACACACTTATATATGGTATAATATTATTAAACCAAGAGAGAGGAAGATAAATGAACGAAGTCGATATACTGCGTAATAGCTCGCTTGTGCGCGAGAAACATCTTGCCAATGGAATCTCTTCTTTTAATTTCTCAAACAAGTGCTTTTCAACCAGGCATGGGATGATATTAATGTTAAAGCACGCGGACTTTTTGTAAAAGATGATAATAAGGTTGTTGCACGTTCGTACAACAAGTTCTTCAATATTGGAGAACGTCCTGAGACTGAAATGGCTAGCCTGCGCGAGAATCTTGTGTTCCCTGTGTGTGCATATGTCAAGTCTAACGGATTCCTTGCGATGATTTCTGCCGACCCGACCGAGGACGGTAAACTGTTCATCGCATCCAAGAGCACGAATGAAGGAGACTTCGCGGGATATATCCGTGACGTTCTTGACAAGACGTTGACCACTGCACAGCAGGAGGAATTCGCAGAATATCTGCACAAGAATGACTGCACTGCTGTCTTCGAGTGCATTGACCCTATCCATGACCCGCATATTGTTGAGTATTCGCATCCTCACCTCGTACTTTTGGACTTGGTGTACAATGATTTCAACTATAGCCATGCGGGGTACTATACACTTATTGACGTAGCGGGACATTTCGGATTCTATTGCAAGGTTCTTAGCAAAGTCATTGCTAACTGGCAGGAGTTTGAAGCCTTTATTGACAAGTGGGCCGCACGTGCATACATCGAGGGCTTTGTCTTCGAGGATGCGAACGGTTTCATGGTGAAATATAAGACTCCTTGGTACAAGAACTGGAAGCAGGCTCGTGGAGTTTTACAGCAGGTTTGGACTGGACGCGACATTGATGCTATCAAGAACATCAAGACCAAGCTTGCATTTGAACCTCGTCTCATGGACGCAATCCCTGAGTTTGTAGAAGAGTGCCGCGAGAAAGGTCGTGGAACTTGCCCCTCGGTTATCGAGTTGCGAAACTGGTTTGAAAATTAATCTTGACGATTGGCTATATCATATGCTATAATTATGGTATAGCCAAGAGAGAGGAAAAGATATGATGGCTTCTTACAACGCTGCTATTCTGCACCTTGCAAATTATTATCTTGAGCATCGTGATGATGGTTCTGGACATCATGTTGATGGTGCAATTGACATGATTCACATCATTTACGGTGTGCGCGTAGAGCGTATCTCCGCAGACATGTTCAAGATTGTCGACATTTTGATGGAGGACTAATAATGCTGCACATGGACAATTCTGTGGGCAATCCCATGATGCTTCTTGCTGCCGATGAAGAGATGGAGCAGAAGGTAAATTATGTAATTCAGACAATTGAAACTGAATATGATGGGCACGCTTCTGCCGATATTGTTTATGACCTCTTGGATGATTATGAGGTCGAGACTTCTGATTTGCCACAATGGTTGTGGAATCGTTTGGCCGCATATCTTTAATGATTTTTAGGGTGATTGTCTCTTGACAATTGCCCTTTTTTGTTATATAATATAAAATAGGTTATTATGAAAGGATGATATATGATTAAATTGGCAATTCCATTTCAATTGAATGGCGAATTGAACGATGAAGTTAAAGAGTTTAACATTCTCTTTTACAAATCTCGCAATTCAATTGAGGATCTAATTGACTTTGCGCAGGAGTATGAGGATACTCGTATCAATCTTGAATTCCCAGAAGGTATTCATATGCCTACCGTCAAGTCAATTAACAAGGTGTCAGACAAGATTTATATCCGCGTAGCACCAACAGACATTACAAAGGCCGCAGAGCTTAAAGAAAATTCATATAAGTTTTTTTTTAATCAAGATATGAAGGTTCCAACCTATTCCTGTCTTGAGTCTTTTATCAATTTAGGTGTATCTGATGTATATATTGCCGATGATTTATGTTATAATCTAAAGAATGTTCATGATATTTGTCAAGAGAATAATGTTCAAATGCGGCTAATTTTAAATCAGGTGCCGTCAATGACACTTGACCGTGGTATCAATCCAAAGGCTCCAATCTTTATGCCAAAAGATATGGATACTATCAATCCGTATTTTGATGTCTTTGAATTTGAATGCGGTTTGCCATGTGATTGGGCAAAGTTTGATGTCTTATATCGTGCATGGTTCATTAATAAATATTGGCATGGTCAAATGAGTGAAATCAATGAAGATGTAGATATGGATTTTCATTGTGACGCAATCCACCCAAGTTTCACTGCAAGCAAAATTAACTGCGAGCGTCGTTGTTGCAAGCGTCTATCAAACCATTGTAATAAATGTGAAGATTTTCTGTCTCTTGGCGAGGTTTTAAAGAAGAAGCAAATCCGTTTTACAAATTAACTAATTGGGCAAATGATTATAATCTTTTGCCCACATTTTTTATATATTTTTAAGCAATCATTTTGTCGTATAGGAATAGAAAGAGGAATTATCCGAATGAAATTCATTAAAAACAAAACGAAAGCATTGGCTATGTGCCTATCCGTAGTGGCACTCGCTGGCGTGACAAATGCTTTTTGTGTAAACGAAGCAGATGCAATTATCGTTAATGATGAAATTACAAATGCGGCAGTCCGCACAACTACACTTGATGCTATGATTCCATATAAGGAAGATGGGTACGATAACGCTCAGACATGGCTAGTGGATAAATGTAACATGAAAGACTCTCAGTTTGATGATGTTATATATATTATTCAGAATTACGGAGATTATCTTGAACAGAATGATATTTTAGAGATTCAAGATATTATGGAGAAGCAATCTGTTTGCGACACTATTACAGAACTAAAGCAATATAAGGCTCGACTTGATAGCTGGAAACAGTATGGTGCAGATAAGAAACAGAAAGCTCTCCAAGAGAAGAAAGAAGCAGAAGAACGTGCGGCTCAAGAAGCTGCTGCTCAAAAAGCTGCGGCGCAGGTAAGTTATCAGAATCAACAGTCTAACTTATATAGTACACCAAGTTATTCATATTCTAATTACTCTTGGAATGGCTCTGCACGTGATTTCATTGTTTCTAAGGAAAGTGGCGGCAGTTATAGCGCAACCAATGGACGCTACTATGGCGCATATCAGCTTGATATTTCCTATTTGAATGGAGACTTGTCGCAGGAAAATCAAGACAGGGTTGCTGAACAATATGTGTCAAATAGATATGGTAGCTGGGAAAATGCAGCCGCACATTGGCAGTCTCATGGTTGGTACTAAAATATTTTCAATAAAATAGTTGACTTCTAGAAAAATATTTGTTATAATATTAACGAAGTTAAAGGAACAAAAGAATTAAAAGGAGAATGGTAAATGGCAGAATCTTATGGTCTAAATTTTAATCTAGCTATGACAGCAAATGAGGATGGTGTCGTAGACTTTGGTGTACATGTAACTGATTCGGACGGTCTTGACCTAGACCATAAAGCTAGTGGCAAAGATGTTATGAAGGTTATTGATGAACTGACTAGCACTCTTACACGCGAGCTTATGACTGTATCCAATGGCCGTAAGCAGAAAAAGGATAAGGAGCAGGCTGAGAAGATTAAGAAGGAGCGTGAAGAGCGTGCGGCTAAGCTCGCTGACCTAAAGTCTCAGGCTGAGGAAATCAAGAAGCAGATTGAGGAAATTGAAAAGGATACCAAGGATGCAAAGACTGTTCGCACAAGCCGTCCTTCCTATGAGTCTCTTCTTGACCAAGATTTTGCCCGTCTGCTAAAGCTATTTGGTTAAAAAAAGTTCTTGCCAAGAGGTTTAAGAAGTTATATAATATAGTTAAAGAAAGAGAGGAAGGTATCATGGATTTGTTTGTCAAAGATAAATATTACAATATTGACTCGAAGCGCGACTTGGACGTTTGCTTGAAAGAGAACGGCTTCAACTATGATGAACTAGAGTCCATGATGCTTTTCAATTATCACAATACGAATTACGCAACTGGTGTTGAAGGTCTTATTGGTGATGATTTGTACGAGGTACAACATGCCATCAACTCTGAGCTGAGTGACTTGGAAAACGAGATTAAGAATCTTAATGGTCGTTCGTGCAAGAATAACACTCGTGCAGATATTGCGAATCGACTTAGTGATATTTACGCCAATCTTATGGATTTAAACCTTTCCTGCCAAGTATATGACAGGGATACGCTGTAAGGAGCTTTTTATGGGACAAGACATTCATGTTTATCTTGCTCGCAAGACTAGCGAGTATGCACAAAAGAATGGATGCGAAGAGTATTATCCGGTAGAGTTATTTTCTAAGTATTATAACAATGATGATGATAGTGTCGTGTATGAATATGCCCAGCCATACAATGGTCGCAATTATGAGTTGTTTTCTTGGCTCATGGATGGTAATGGCCGTGTATATGTAGATGAATCTGCTTGTCCCGTTGGCCTGTATTTTGACTATGATGGTCTTGTGCCGCAAAAAATTCTCAAAGAATGGGAAGACTGGGAAGAGTGCGGCGCATATGGATATAATGCTGTCATGCTCTCTGATATTATCAATCATTATAATGCAATTAGTTCTACTAAGTATGCGGTAGATGATATGCTTGGAAGTCATTCCTCTAACAATGAGCTTAAAGATAGTATTGGTGATTTCATCGAAGACATCAAGCGTTATTGTAGCATTGAAGGAGCATATTATCTAACTCCGCAAGATATTCTTGTTGTCTATTGGTTTGACAATTAAAAAAGTTCTTGACAGACGTTATATCTATATGATATAATAATTTTAGTTACAAAATAAAAGTTTTGGACAAAAAGTTATAATTTTTGTTGCGCAACTTTTATATTGTAATAGTGGTGTTAGAGCCTGCAAGATTTCTAGAGTATTGCAGGCTCATTTTTCTTTTAACATTCTGAGCAGGAATCGCCTAGCGGTCGATGGCACGGGTCTTGTAAGCCCGCTTCTTTACGAACACGTCAGTTCAAATCTGACTTCCTGCTCAGAGTGCTAATCTTAGACACTCTCCAAGTGATATAAGTAGAGCGAACTTTGAACTCGTCTGTGCTTATATCCCAAGTCAATTCAGCGGTTAGGGCAGCCGCTATATAAATTTGCCCACTTTCTGCTCATAGCGCAATTGGTAGAGCTCAAGTTTTGGGAACTTGGGGTTGCTTGTTCAAGTCAAGCTGAGCAGACCATTGGCTCTTCATCTAGTAGCTTAGGATGCCACACTCTGAATGTGGTCACGGGAGTGCGAATCTCTCAGAGCCAGCCAAAATCATTAAAAAATTACTTGACAAATACCAAGTAATTTTATATAATATAGTTAACAAATCGTGATGGTGAAGATTTGGGTTCGACTCCCGGGCAAGTCTAGTTAACGGCGGTTAGTTTAATTGGTGAGAATAGCACCTAGCGATTGTGTTATATCCAATGCTTGGGGAGAGGTTATCGCTGCAAGGTAAATGTCTCCCGACTTCTATAGTCTTTTGCAGTGACTATAGATTAAAGGGTTGGCGGTTTTCCCAGTTTGAAACCGTCCACGTGGTTATATTATCTTGCTTGCAAGATTTTATATATGCCGTCTCTGTAGCCGTAGACAATGCGGGCCAGCGTATACTTGAAAAGAAACGCCTAGGGGAAGAGGAATCTGGTATATTTTGGTAGTTTTCAAACCTCGGCAGATGTGAAAACTACTGATGTATGCGGAGTGGTGAAAAGGTATCACAGCGGTTTCATATGCCGCAGTTAGAAGTTCGATTCTTCTCTCTCGCGACCCCGTTATAAAAAATTATTTGACAAAACGTTGAATAATTTAATATAATATATCTAGAAGAAAATGGAAAAAGGATAGTCAACAGTACCGTCAACAAACCAGTGACCCTGCGGCTTAATTGCCAACACCCAGAAGTGTAATGCTCAGTACGCTGTTAGGTTTGACCATTTGTTTTCTTCTAGTGTAGTAAAACCAAGAGAAAGGTAAGAAAGTATGGCACAGTCAATTGAGATTATGGAGCAGCGTTATCAGATGCTACTTAACCGCAAGGGCAAGAATTCAGAGAATGTTGGCATCATGCGTAAACTGCGTCGCAAGATTAACAAGGCGAAGCAGGGTGTCATTCTTTCATAATTAGTGATTTAATATGCGTGACGAGGGTTCAGTTACTTCGTGAAGAATTATGGTATGTTTAAATGCGGTACGCTGCATTTGTTAGTCTGACCCCAATTTTTCCGCATATTTTTCCTTGACTTTTGGTTTATAATATTATATAATATATATAAACCGAGAGAGAAAGAGGTTTGTTATGAAGCAGTTCGTCATTTGCAAGGAAAAGACTTGCGGCATCTACTCTATTCGTGTCAACACTGATTGCTCAACTGTTCGTTTTGAGATTATCAAGGACTTCGATACGTTTGAAGAAGCCGATGAATATCTTCATAACATTCTTCTGTCCAAATAATTTTATCCAAAAGCAGAAAAGGAGCTTTGTAAATGTCGTATCCTTATAAGGATGAAGTATTGGCAACTAAATACGCTTATATCCCTGACGATGCTGCTAATGCTCCCGCTCGTAAGCAGAAAAAAAAGACTGTGAAAAAGGCTAATCATAAGCATGATTATGGTAAGAGTATCATTATCAACTATTATGATAAATACGCTGGTAAATGGACTTATGCTTATAGGAATGTTTGTACTATTTGCGGTCGTATCGGTGATTTTGTTGACAACGAGGGAATTATCAAAAAGACTTTCCCGCATGTCAAGCCTAGCTGGTTTGGTTTTGCTGTTTCTTTTGGATATAATGATGAATTTGCTGAATTTACTGAGTGGTCAAAGACTTGGTATCCTCTGATTATCTGGAAAGACTATCAGCCTTTGGATGACAAGTTTATTCCAGACGAGTTTTTTGATATGCTTGGGATTCAGGAACAAACCAATTAAAAACATATTAGTATGCCTTACCTTGGGTTGGTGGAACTGGTATACACACTATTCTCAAAAAATAGCGCCATAAGGCATTCGGGTCCGACTCCCGAACCCAAGACAAGGCATACTAAACTTTAAAATATAACTGCCGCAGTATTCCTTTAAAGACGAGGTCTTGACTGTAAATCAAGTGTCTTAGACTGGCTAGGAGCGTTACCTAGATGCGGCACCAATGTTTATTAAATGCGTGATTAAGATTCAGTTACTTCACATTAATTTTGGTATGTTAATATTATACACTGAATCTAACTTTTCCGCATTTATTTATTATAATGCGTGATGATAAATCAGTTACTTCATTCTGGAAAAATGTACTCGCTGGTTCGACTCCAGCTCTGTGTCGGTTGCACGTTTAAACTGATTTTATCTTTTCCGCATTTATTTTACTAAAGTGGGCGATACGTGATAATGTTTCAGATACTTCAAATCTCCATTCCGAGCTGATTACTCAAACTGAAACGCCTATTTCCGTATCGCTTTCTCTTGCAAGGCAAGTGATTAGTAAAGAGTTACTTCGTTATATGTTTAAATAAGAGCAGCTTTCATTAGAAAGTAGCACCCACCCTCTTTACATTTTTTCCTTGTCGTTATTTGTAAACCCCTTTCTCGTCTATATAGTGTGCGAGCTATATAGACGCAAATGTGCGTGATTATTATTCAGTTACTTCATATAGCAATTTTTTATGACCATCCAACACTGAATAAACTTTTTCCGCACACATTGATATTTTTGTAGGGACTCTCTTGAGTCCCTTTTTTTGTTGACTATTGGCTATATATTATGTTATAATATATTTAAGAAATCGAAAGGAGATTCAATGAGCATCTTTGTAGTAAGCGACACTCACTTTTCTCACAAGAATATTATTACCTATTGTGAACAGTCGCGTGCTTTTAATAATGTCGAGGATATGAACGAACACATCGTTGAGAAGTGGAATTCCGTTGTATCTCCTGATGATACTGTCTACCATCTTGGTGATTGTTTCATGGGACCGCGTGAGACTGTAGCTAAATACGGTTCTCGTCTTAATGGAAAGATTCATGTGATTCCCGGCAATCACGATACCAAGAAGCGCATTGCTGAAATGGAAAAGCTCGGCTGGATTATCGAAAACAAGGTATCTTGCCTTGATTACAACGATGTCAGTTTCATTATGATTCACGAGCGTCCCGAGGAAATGTGTGGAGACAGCGCCAATGTTATTCTGTACGGTCATGTCCATGATGCGGCTCCCAAGGGTCTTGTTGATTGGACGTATCATGTAGGTGTTGACACGAATAATCTTACTCCTGTTAATATTCATGATATTTGGCTCGATGTTCAGCAGAAGAAGATTGAGCTTGGAGAGTAAAATGGAAGTCAAGCATAAGGTCCAGCGTATCTGCGGCAATTGCAGATTTTACAAAAATTGCAGTTGCTATCGTTTTCCTCCAAATGTAATTATTGACCCAACAGATTATAATGTTTATACTGTACATCCTTCTCCCCAAAGTGGGGACAGGTGCGGTGAATGGGCAATTCATCCTAAATTGGAGTCGAAATATGAGTGAAATGTGTAGTATGCACCTTAATAAAATGACTGCTATGATTCTTGATTTCATTGTGTACCTTAGTCAGCAGAAAGATATTGAGAAGATTGTAGATGAACTTAAAAAGGTTGACCGTGCTGTTTTCCATGACCTTGTTGTAAATGCTATGGAAAAGAATCCTTCTCATACTAGCACTTATTGTGCTGAGCAGTTATGGAACATGGCGCCACTTACATCTTTAGCTCTCTTGGATTGGCTTAATAATTTCAACGAATTTTATGCCTAATTTTTTCTTGACTTTTGGTTAAAAGATATGCTATAATATAGTTAAAGAAACCAAGAGAAAGAAGAAATAATGGTTGAAGCGACTAATATATGCGGTAATTGCAAATATTATGAGTCTACAGACCTTTGGTATCTAGGAATTTGCCGCAAGCATTTAATTGATGACGAACCTGACAAGGTATGCGTTAATGATTGGATATGCAATGATGGAGAGTATGACGAAGAGGAATACAATGGAGATTAGTAAATCTGACCGTGACGCATATCTTGATCTGCTTTATGATATGTACGATGCCGACTTGGTTGATGTTGCTTTAGAGACTCTTGGCGAGAATGAGCTGCTTGACGGCATTCCCGCTATGCTAGAAGACTATTATTTTGACGAAGATTGCTAAATGAAAGTGCTGTTATGAATTTTAAGACTTTTGAAGGAAATTCTGGCGATGTATGGAAGTATGTCTTTACAAAAAAAGATATGGTCGCTGAAGCAGTTCTATATAAATATAATAGTTACTATGATAGAACTGTAATTTGTTGTAGTGTTATGAGCGGTTGTCCTGTTGGATGTCGCTTTTGCGGCACGGGGTCTAAGTTTGTTAGGAATCTTACTGCTGATGAAATTGTAGACCAGATTGTAACCGTTTTAACTGATAAAGGTTTAATTAATGACATTAACGAAAAGTGTAAAAAGTTACAGTTTATGTTTATGAGCATGGGCGAGCCTATGTTAAATTGGACAGAAGTTGAAAAAGCAATTATCAATCTTCATCAACAGTTTAGTAATGCTCAGTTACTACTTTCGACTATTGGATGCGATAATGATGAAACTTTTGCAAAGATGATTGCTCTATCTAAGAAGATAGATAAAATTGGTTTGCAATTTTCTATTCATAAGTCCAATGATACAGAGAGAAATGTATTAATTCCATTTAAGAATAAGATGAATCTTCAAAAGATTAGGGATGCTGGAACTATCTGGTGGAAAGAGACAGGTAGGCATCCGTTCTTAAATTACTGCATTGATGGAACGAATAATGAAGATAAGAATTTTAAAGAACTTACAGACCTGTTTTCTCCTGTAATCTTTAATTTTACTTTTAGTGTAGTTTGCGCATCTGATGAAACCATGAAAGACGCGGCGTTTAGGAACTTAAGTGTTATTAAGAAGTTTCAGAATAAGTTCTTAAAAAAGGGTTATAATGTAAGGACATTTGACCCAGCTGGTCAAGATGATATTGGTGGTGGGTGCGGCCAGCTTTGGTATGTTCAGAAGTGGCTAAAGTCTCACCAATAGTTTAAAAGCAGTTACTTATTAGATTTATATTCTAAAGATTGCATGGACGGTTAGCTCAGTTTGGCTAGAGCGCTGATTGATACGTAAGAGGTCATTAGTTCAAATTTAATATCGTCCATGTAAACTTTGGATTATAGTTTATAAAGACCAAGATAGTGCAAGATTAGTTTAATGGTAAAACAGCAGACTTATAAACTGTATTATCGCCAGATTAGCGAAAATTTTTGGTTCGAGTCCAAAATCTTGCACTATCTTGGTCTAAATCATATAATCAGCATGGTGCAATTTTTATGTATATATAATAAATACTAGAAAGAAAATATATATATGAAATGCAACATGTATTCTGTATCAAATGAAGAATTTTTAGAGTTGATTAGACGAAGCTCTTCAATTAAAGATGTAGCTTTTTCGCTAGGGTATAATTCTAATTCAGGTGAAACAAATTTATTATTTCACAAACGATGTGAAGAATTAGGGATTGATTGGAAAAAAGAATTCAGGACAAAAAATTGTAATAAAACAAAAAGAACAAAAGAAAATGTCTTTTGTGAAGATTCTACTGCTGACCAAGCTACTCTAAGAGCTTGGTATGTAAAAGGCGAATATTCAGAATATAAATGTTCAATTTGTAATATCTCTGAATGGAATAATAAAGAACTTACTTTAAGATTAGACCATATAAATGGTCATAATCATGATAATCGTTTGGATAATTTAAGATGGGTTTGTCCAAATTGTGATAGTCAGCTTGATACATATTGTGGTAAAAATGTAAAGTATCGTGTTTGGAAAAAATGTAATTACTGTATAGATTGCGGAGAAAAAATAACTAATAAACGTGGTGTTAAAAGATGCGTTAAGTGCTTTAAAAAGAAGCAACACGAAAATAGAAAAGTGGTAAATCGTCCTTCAAAAGAACAGTTATTAGAAAAATTAACTAAGTCAAATTTTGTCCAAGTTGGTAAAGAATATGGAGTAACAGATAACGCTGTACGAAAATGGTGTGAATCATATGGAATGCCAACAAAATCTAGCTATTACAGACAACTAAATTTATAAAACTTTTTTCTTGACAATTGCATATAAATATTATATAATTAACCTATAATCTAGTACACTCTGGTGTAGTTCAGCTGGTAGAACGCTTGACCGTTAATCAAGATGTCGCAGGTCCGACTCCTGCCGCCAGAGCGTGCTAGATTGCATATGGCTCGTTAACTCAATTGGTAGAGTAGCAGACTTTTAATCTGACGGTTCTGAGTTCGAAGCTCAGGCGAGCCACCATTTTAATTATAAAATTAATTTGACAAACGCCAAATAATTTTATATAATATAGTTAACAAATCGAGCATAGAGCAGATGTGGGTTCGACTCCAACCTTCGCGTGATAAACGCGAGGTAGTTTAATTGGTTAAATACGGCTCTTACGTTCGACTAGTTATATAGAAAAATATAGGAAATAGCTTAATCCTATATTTTCAAACTTCTAAAGCCTAGCTAGCTTTAGATTAAAAGGTTCGTAATTATCCTTAAAATTACCACTAGTGAGTAGTGTGTTAGTAGTTTAACTGGCAAAATTGCGAGGTGACTCTCTCGAGATAGAAGTTCGAATCTTCTCTGGCACGCTAAAATTTCTCTATGGTGTAATTGGCAGCACAACGGATTTTGGTTCCGTTAGTTTATGTTCGAGTCATAATAGAGAAGCCAATATGTCCATGTAGCTCAGTAGGTAGAGCAGGGGACTCTTAATCCCAAGGTCCAGGGTTCGACCCCCTGACGGCCCACCTTTAGTTTATTTGGCAGTGTAGCTTAGATGGTTAGAGCGCACGGCTCATACCCGTGAGGTCATTAGTTCAAATCTAATCACTGTCACCTTATATGCGGCGTTGGTGTAATGTTAGCATACAGGCCTTCCAAGCCTTTGGTGAGAGTTAGAATCTCTTACGCCGCTCCTACCTGTTTAAAACAGCATTAGATACAGAATAATGATAACTCGCAGCGCTTCTTTATAGCGAAACTTGACAAAGAGAGGTCTGATGCTGTTTATATGGGGCAGACAACTAACGGGGAGTTAGGTCTGACTGCTAATCAGAACGTACTTGTGATTCAAGTATTGGAATCGTATTCCAGTTGCCCCGCCATACATTCACGCCCCTATTGGCGGTGGCTTTGAAGCTGTGCCGAAAACAGCTTTTGCGGTAGAATAGGCAACACCGCATAGCTATTCGAGAGAATAGCGAGCCTTCTTGCTAGGAGATAAGCGAGTGCTTTCACGGAGTAATAGGTGAGCTGAAACACCGTAAAAACAGACCCTCTGGATGCGCCGTGAATACGCATCCTGCTTTGGCTAATCAACTAGTCCAGCGACTAGGCCCGCCTAGAAAGCGGTGCGTTCCCGAGAGGGAATGGAGGGCAGCACTTCGGTTAGCCGCCATAAGGAAGTGGAATCGAACCAGCGTTCGGACTCGCCTCGAAAGCGATGTGTTCCTTAACAGGGAATCTGGAGCGTCACCAGTCACTTCCTCCACACATTATGTAGGGTAACTTCTATAAAAGAAGTTACCCTATTTTTTTTATTGACAGACGGCAATTTAAAATGATATAATAGATTTAAAGAAAAGTCAAGAGAAAGAATATAAAATGACTACTTTTATTTGTACTGTATGTCAAAATAGAATTAAAGAGCATGGTAGCAATGTAGATTGTGGGTATTATAATGATACTCGTCCTATGATTGAAGATACTACCAAGTTATATGATAAAAGTTTTCTTTGTAGTCGCTTTATTCATGTAAGGTATAAAAACATAGATACTTGTAAATCAAAGAGAAAGTATGCCTGTCGATATGACGCATTGTGCGCGGCAAAGACTATATTTATTAATAGTTCTAAAGTTCTTCGCCCATATAAATGTAAGGTATGTAAATCTTGGCATTTAACGCATAAATGTCAAGATGGATATAATCCAAAGCAGGAATATGATAAAGCAAAAAAAGCACATCGACTTTACGATTAGACATTAAGCCAAGAGAAGGAGAATCATATGGCTAACCTTTATATTCTAGCAGGAATTCCTGGTTGCGGCAAGTCATTTTGGGCGCACGAGCATTACGCCGAGCTTGATGCCGAGATTGTTTCGCGCGATCATATCCGCTTTGAGTATATGGCAAATGACCCTGATTTCCTTCCTTCTATGGATTATTTTAAGTATGAGAGTGACGTTATTAAGGACTTCTATAATCATATTAATGACAACCTCTGTAATGATATTAACGTAATTGCATATGCTACTCACATCTCTTGGAAGTCGCTTCGTAAGACTGTTGAGAATTGCGGCAAAAACGCCGATAAGGTTGTCCTTGTGTACTTTAACCGTGGCCTTGACATTGCTTTGCCGCAGAATGCTAAGCGTGGTGGTGTTGAGCGTGTACCCGAGGATGTTATTAAGCGTATGTGGGCTGGACGTTACATGCCTGCTCGGGCAAAAGCCGCAGGTCTTGTAGACGAGTATATGATTGTGTAGAAGGAGATTAAATGGCAACTCAAATTACACTACTACCAAAAGATGCCGAAGGTAAAGAGGTTCCATTAGACGTAGAAGGGTTGTATGACGAGGATGGTAATTATCGTTATGTTGCATGTTTTAGTTATCACCCAACGGATGCAAATACAGACAAAGCGTGGACACTGGAGTACAAGAATGGCGTCAGAAGGTTCGTTTCACAGATGTATCTGACCCAACCTGATAGCTGGAAGAAGCTGGAAGAGGATTTAGACAGGTGTATTTCCGGCAATGACTCATGTAATTACTTTAGTAAATCTGGGATGTGCTGTGATTGTACCATCAGCCCAGACAGCATTGATTACGGATGCGATTCTTTGATATTTAATTCAATCAAAGAGCGTGTTCATAAGCTAAGAAATTTGTGTTATGGAAAAAGATACTATATATGACCTAAAGCAAATTTTAAGCATTATCCAAGAGCATGAAAAGAATGATGAACCTATTGGTTTTGAGTATTGCGTGTATGAAATGCCGCAAAAGGAATGTGAAGATATGTGTATAATCTTGCAGAAACTTGGGTATAATGCAACTATAGGACATAGACTCGGTAGTGAGTCTACAATTACAGTGATGAAAGAGTAAATATGTGTACATTTGATTATCCAGATAATTATGATTATCTAACAAAGGAGAAGCAGGCAAGCGTGCTGAGTTGGTTCAATACTACGAAAGACATTGAGCGCAGCATTATCGGCTCGTCTACGAAAAGCAAGTCTGAGGACGAGTTGAAGGTCTTCTCTGATACTCGTGAGCGATATGAAGCTAAGCTACGTGGCGCACAGTCAATTTTGCGTTCAATGGGCGTATTTGTTGAATACAATTGGCCGGGCCATGAGCATGAATATTTCCTAGCGACTGCGGCAGATGCCGAGCGTTATCGCAAGGAGCATGAATAATGGCCGCATGTATTCATGGAGACGTATGCCGTGCATGGATGCGACAGACAGGCAGTATTGCACCATTGCGTGCGTCTTGTCCTAATTGTCCTTGGTTTGAGCCTAAATATCGCCCTTGTGATACTTGGTTTAATAGAGATTGTATGCGCGATTGGCAAGGTCGCCCGGTTGTAACTTGTCGCGCAATGATTTAGAAAGGTGTTTTATGATTGCTAATGATGCCCGCACAATGGTATATGACACTCTTTATAAGTATGATTATGACATTCCACAAGAGTTAGAAGATAAAATCAATGAAGAGATTATTGCTGCGGCAGAGCGTATGAAGTTCCGTTGTAAGGTCGAGCTTTTCCCCTGTGGTGATGAACGAGCGCAGGATGTAGAATTTCGCCGCAGTATTGTTGTGTATTATCATAGTTTAGGTTATAATTGTTACGTGACACCTTGTAACGGTCATTTTGTTTTAGTAGTGGAGTGGTAAATATGTTTTTTGTTATGATGGACTGGTTTGAAGATGGTGTTGATTCCTATCGTGGAATGAAGGTAATTCCTATTCTAGATAGTGATGCAAATATTGCACTTTTCCTCGCACATGATATTGCCTACAATGTGGACGCTTGGGAAGAGTATGAGAAGCCGCACGACGTATATGTATTCCATAGTGATAACGGTATCTTCGATGAAGAAGATAACTTTGTATGTTCTTACTTAGATTGCGATAAATTTACCAAATGCGGCGAACGCAAGTTTAATGGACGAATTCCTAGGTACTAATGGTAGGGCTAGAAATAGCCCTATTTTTTTCTTGTAGTAAGCCATATAAAATGATATAATATATTTAAGAAATGAAGCAGAAAGGATTTTATATGGCTTCTGAGTTCGGTTTCCGTCCTTGTAAGATTGAAGATTTGAAAGGACAGCCAAAAGTCCAAAAGATGTTGCAAATCTATATTAAAGCAGCGCAGATTAAGAAGGAGTCTTTCCCGCATACGATTATTACAGGCCAGTCTGGGTGCGGGAAAACAGCGACAGCTAATGTAATCGCGCACGAGCTTGGCTACGGGTTTAAGGCTTTCTCTGGCCCTGCGATTAATGATAAGAAGGTAATTGACGAGATTCTTCTTAATCTTAAAGAGAATGACGTACTCTTTATCGACGAAATTCATAGAATTAGCGAAAGATTGCAAGAGTCTCTATATTTTGCAATGGAGCAGTTCCAAGCAGATGTTGTAGTGGACGGAGTAGCGACAAGGGTGAACTTGCCGCATTTTACTCTTATTGCCGCAACTAATCTTTATGGTGGTCTTAATGATGCGCTTTTGAACCGTTTTCCTATTCAAATTAAATTGGCCGCATACTCTAAAGCTGATATGGCATCTATTGTAGAGAAGATTTGTCAAGAGAAGAAAATTAAGATTGATGAAGAGAGTGTCTATAAGATTGCGGCAACTACCCGCGGTATTCCACGCAATGCCAACTCTTATGTAGCCCGTGTATATGATTTTGCATTGGTTATGAATGATGGCGTCATCAATCCTGAAATTGTTGACGAAGCCCTATATGTAATGGGAATTAATAAGTTTGGTCTTAATCAAGATGATATGGATTATATGAATTTCCTTAACAGCAATACTCATGCTGTAGGTGTGGATACAATTTGTCTTACTCTTGGTATGGATAAAGATACTGTACAGACGAAGATTGAGCCTTATCTGTTATCCAAGCGTTATATTCAAAAACAGCCACGTGGTCGTGTTATCACCGATTTAGGCCGTGCGATGATGAAGGAATCTGAATAATGAACGCAGAAGCTATTCAAGAAATTGCAAACCAACTTGGAATTGCTGCCAGTGCTGTCACGAAAGACATGATTCCTGCGTATGCTTCGTGTGTGATTGCGGCAAGGATTAGTAATATTATCGTTCTTGCTTTTATCACTATTGCTCTTTTGGTTTTGGCTCGATTTTTTATTTCCAAGAGTAAGGAATATGCTAATTGGGAGCATGAAAAGTTAACTCCATATCGGCGCAGCGATATGAAGGATAAATATGAAACTTTTGAAATGGTAGGCTATGTCTGCTATACTGTCAGTGCAATTACCGTAGTCATTTTGGTGTTGCAACTTACTATTATTATTCCTTGGATTGTATCGCCTTATGGAGCCTTTATAAATCTCTTGATGCCGCATTAAAAAGTTCTTGTATTTCGTTATATATTATTATATAGTATATATAGACCAAGAGGGAAAGGAAATTACATGATTGGCTCCAAGGTTCTTTATAAGGCTCTGTACGGCGATGTATATGGCGTAGTTGTAGATATTCTTTTCTTCTGCGATAGTCTTGTTATTGTTGACGAAGACGGCGTATTTCACACTGCCAAGCGTGAAGATGTTTACTATCTTTAAGGAGACTATATGTGCAAGTATTGTAATTTCAAGATGAACTCCCACTGGGGAGAGAGTATCAACTGCAATGATTACGAGAATCCAGACGGAGAAGTTGGACTTTATCTCTATTATTCAGATGTAGACAAAGCGTATTATTTGATGGGTGAATATTGTGGTATTATAGGTTTTTCGCGTGAGATTAAACATTGTCCGTTCTGTGGTCGCAAGCTTTAAGGAGATTTATGAATTGCAACCTTATCTCTAACATTTTGTCGGCTTTAGATACCATCGCATATAATGAGGGTTGGCTGATTGGTGAGTATAACGGTGAAACGCGCAGCACTTTTTACTATCGTGGTATCAAGTTTACAGTGGTAGGTCGCAAGCAAGTACCTGTCTATTTCGATATTTATTGTGAATATCAGAATGGGAAGGATGTTACATATAGCAAGATTGGCCGCACATATCTAGGTGAGAAGGGCGTGATGGGTGAAAATCCTGTTCAGAACTTCGCAGTTATGCTCTTTTGTGATATGGTAAAAGAATCAAAAATCCTTACTATTTTCTAGTTGACCTACGCTCTTTAATATTATATAATATTATTAAAGAAAGCCAAGAGAAAGAAGAAAGACATGCGTTACGTTTGTGACACTCCCCTTTATCGGTTCCCTGCTTGGTCTGGCGGCAAAACACGCCTTGATGATTTAGTTGAACATTTTGATGCTTACGATTATATTTCTAATATGATTGAAGAAGCCGACCTGTATGGTGATGGAACTATCCGTACTAATACTGAGTTGAATGATTACCTCTGGTTTGACATGTATGATGACTTGGCAGAAGCCGGATATATGACTGTAGACCATGAGTGGATTGAGGATAACGAAGAGGAAGAGGACGAAAATGATTAAGTTGTCTGTTGGAGATTATGTTACCTATGCTGGTCCTGCTGGTCTTGTAAGCGTTGTTAAGATTCTGCACTTCAATAGTAACGGAACAATCCTTGTCAAGTATCTAAATGGCTCTACCGTTTACGTACCAGAGAACAAGTTGTCTCTATATTAATTATAAACAGGGCGCAAGCCCTGTTTTTGTTTTCCAAGAGAGGAAAAAATGAAGAGCGCTAAGATTTTGTTTGATACCATTTATGGTAAGTGCAGTAATAGCGATATGTATAGTTGGAAAGCATGTAAGCCTAAAGAGCATGATAATATAGTATCATTCGATGTGCGGCAAAAGGCAGATAATCAACTTCTTTGCTCTTGCGCCATAAAATGTTTTGAAGAGTATACATATGGCTGTGACTATCTCATGGGCCGTGTACTTTTCTCGTTCTATGATGGTTGTGATGCATTAGAGTTGAATGTAGAGGATTATAAGTGTGAGGTAGGCAGTATCTATATGAATGATATTATCGACATGTCAATCAAGATGCTTTACCGATAATTTTATACTTGCGGCCAGTTTTATATTATTATATAATATATATAAAGAAAGACAAGGAAGGGATAAAACATGACCCAGAGCAGCAAGAAGTTCAAGCAGATTATCAATCAGGCTTTCGCTAACGTCAACCATGTGATGCAGATGTGCCATGAGGATGTGGCAATCGCAAGCATGGACGAGCAGACTTATACTTATGCTTTTGAAGATAAGCATGTGAGCGTCACAGCTTACGTTGCCTGCGAGGATTTTGAGTATGTGCCGCGATTCACTGTTGCAAAGCTCGGCAGTGATTATGTTAAGGATATAAAGGTATATAGCGCGAATTATATGGAGGGTGCGTGTATTTACGCCACTATTTGTGATATGCTTGGAGTGTAAGATGAACAAGTTTATGAATCAGCTTATCCACGATTTCATGTATGACAACGTTTCTAAGTATTCTTGGTATATCCTTAATATTGTCAAGAAGCAAGAGGATAATCTATATGTCCGTGTAGCTTCTAGTCTTTCATATAAGACTGCTGATTGCAATATCCATATTTATCCTAATGAGAACAAAGCTGGTGCTGCATATAACTTCGTGCTATGCTTGCGCGATAATGATGGGAACAATGACGGCACTATCGTTTGTGTCTTAGATAAAGTTGCAGATGCCGCACGTGTTCTTGATTGCATGTTAAGTATGAGTGATTTCGACGAGGTGGAGAATGAATACTTGGTTGGCTAACGAAGCCGTTGAGAGCTTAAAAGACTATACGCAAATGGTTGAAGACGAGTATGCTGCTAGGGGTAAGTGTTCTTTTTACACTTGGAAACCCGAGAACATTGTTGTAGATAAATTTTCTTGTACTCCCGGTAGTAGTCTAACTTTTAATATGGTAGACATCGAGACTTGTGAATTTCAAGGACGAATTACTGTTTGGGGCTTTAACCATTTTTGTAATGGCATTGAAGAAATAGCCTGGCCATGTTTCTTTATGAACTTTGCGAATGGTTCGCATGTTACGTTTAATGCGCCATATGATTGTAATGCTTGTGATACTATTGAACTGGCAACGTGTATCCTAAAGTTACTTTGCCACTAAGTCGATATGAAGTCACTGACGATGTTTTGGGACGTTATTTTTATCGTTTGATACATAATTTATATGCTTTGGCTGTTTTTTATTAGGAGAAAAAGCGTGAATATTTTTAAAGAAATCTACAATGCCTTAAAAGTCTATTGTTTTAATACAAGCAGCGCGTGTTGGGAAGTTGGCGTTATTAAGTTTTATAAAGATGAAGCTGATAATTTTGATACGTCCTGCTCTTTTGAAATTATTTCTAAATATGACAAAGAACCATTGGGATATTGTAGTATTTTTTTGACTACAAAGCCAATGGAAGGCAGCCTTGTTGTTGTATTTAATACTTATAAAGTAAACACGAATGATGTTGTATATCCAAGTATTACTTTGCCGCCAAGTCGTTGTGAGTGTGATAATGATATACTTGGACATTATTTTTATCTTTTAGTTGACCAACTATATCATATGACTGCTTTTTAAATCGCACGCTTAAAATTTTTCTTGCAAATGGTGAAATAATAGTATATAATATAAGTATACCAAGAGAGAAAGGAAAGTATATGAAGCGCAACGATTATGTACAGTATCTTAATCCCTATACTCGCAAGTTCATTATCTGCCAGATTGAAGAGATTTATGGCGATGGTCATGTTCTTCTATATGCTGTCGATACGAACGAAGCCTTTTTGGTCAATACGTGGGAGCTTTTGTCTTATTAAGGAGTAAATGTGATTCAACCTTTAGAGTTTAAACGCGAATACATTCATAATAATCCTTCTTATACAAACCAACGTACTACTCTTGAAACTATGATTGACGCATCTTTCAAATATAGTTCCTATGATAATACTACGTATTGTACTCTTTATCTTATTGGCCTTACTGCGCCTGATATTAAAGTTCTTGCAAAATATGCTGACGCTGGATTCAGCGTTGTAATTCGCACTGCGCATCATTGTGATGATACTGATGACGTAGAAGTGACTATTTGTTATCATTACTAGAGGTAATATGAATATTTTGACCTATTGCGAAACCAATGTCTTTTTTAAATATTTCCTTAAAAAGACAATCTTTATGCCGCCGACTCAATTTGAGTGGTGTTCAGTTTATGCGGGCTGTGATAAACGCACTCTTAAAGATATTAAGAAAGCGATTGATTTATTAAATAAATATCATTTTTTTGCATATTGTAGCGTTGAACCCATAAAACCTTTTTGGGAACTTTGCGATGTTATGGTCATTGTATACATTCCAGCAGACCGTGAAAAGTGGTGGCGAGATTGCGGTCAAATACTTTATCAACGGTTATTCTATCCTATTATGCGTCATTAGTCCAAAAAAGGTTCTTGCGTTCTGTTTGAAATTGTTATATAATATAATTAAATAAACCAAGAGAAAGAAGTTCTTATATGTGCAAGTATTGTGAGTATAGCAACGATGCTCGATTTGGCGCAAACATGCTTGATGATGAATATTCTGAGGGTGTGGACTATTCTATCACCATTTGCGATGTTTACAAAAATCCGCAGCGCAAATTCATTTGCATTGACGATGAATGCGGTGAATCTGCCGCAAGCTCGATTGACATTAACTTTTGCCCCATCTGCGGTAGGAAGTTGTAATAAGTCAACAGAGTAGAAAAAATACTTGCGGTTTGTCTTTAATTGTTATATAATATAGTTAAAGAAAGGCAAAAGGAAAAGAAAGGTTTTCCAATATGGCTAAGTACATGAAGGCTAACGTCATCTTCAACAAGTTCTATGAGAGCGATGGTCGTTTCTGCGGCATCGAGTATACTGAGTGCATGTTCAAGAGCCTTGAGCAGCTTAACCGCATCATGGCCGAGGTTGCCGCTAAGAACCTTCGTGAGCATCATCTTGTCTATGAGGGCTATGTCGGCAGTATTGAAAGCCTTTAATCTAATGTGTTAGTTTATCTTCTGATATATCAGTTTGTCCAAGAGAGGAATTAGAATGGGTTTGATTTATCTTTCTTATAAGAACATGGTCGAAGACGATGCGAAGAACTTCATCTTTGCCAACTTCGAGAACGGCACATATAATGTCGATACAGAGTGGGAAGAAGTCTACGATGATATGTTCGAGTCGGATGATGTGTGCGGCAATGCTTCTTCTGCTGGACACCCTGATTGTTTCCTTGTGACCTATGCGCCTGACTATGAGATGATTGCAAATATGTTCGCTGACGAGGATATTCGTGAGCTGCTTGAAGATGATTACGGCATTGAAGTTCCTTGGTATGAATTTGTCGGACATGGACAAGATGGTATCACGAAGATGGATGTCTGGATTCGTACCGCAATGCTCGGACAGCTAAATGACGAGCTTTATAAGTATTTTGAGCAAGTCCAGAAGGACTTTGATAAGGAGAACTAGTATGCTTGGTGTTGATAAGACTGTGGTATCTGATAGTGTGATGTATAAAGATGCTAGTATTCAGCATCAAGTGTATAATGCAAATGAGATTGCGCGTGCCGCACATTCGCTTGCAGCTACGAATGCAAAGTTTCTGAGTAAGTTTAACTATGGCACCGATGGCAATGACCGCATCGTTGATATGGAACTGTCCGATGATTTGCTTGAGAATCTTTATGCCGCGCTTGTGGATGGGCATGAGAAACTAATCCAAGAGAAGAAAAAGCGTGATGAACGGGTTCGCCGCAAGTTTAATGAGTCTCAGGTTAATCAGATTAAGCGCGTCAAGTATGATAAGCCTTGGACTATCGTATGGTGGAAAGATGGTGAAGTCACTCGTTCTAAGTGTGCGGAAAATGACGTGTGGAGCGAGTCCACAGGATTTAATGCGTGTGTTGCTAAGCGTTATTTCCAAACTGCTGGCGCATATAATAAGGTTTTAAAGACATATTGTACTGATGTACGTAATGATAAAGTTACCAGCTGGCAGGATGGTTACGATGCTGGTTATGCGGATGGCCGTGAGGATGGCTATGCAGAAGGTCATGAAGATGGCTATGATGAAGGCTTCGATGACGGTCAAAAATATGCAAGTAAGGTTGAGAAAGAAATGAATTTTGAAAACTAGATTGGCCGCACAAGGAGAGTAGAGAAATCTATTCTCCTTTTTCTATTGGAGGTTATATGGATTATATCTATAAAGATATTTTAGATGCCCTTAATACCACTGATGATACGGATAGCATCGCTGATTATGTCAATAAAATTGAAAGTGGCAGTGGCGAGACTTTCTATGATTGGCTCGGCAACGTAATTGATGTGTGGGACGATGAAGATTATGATTAATGAAGTGTTAGGAGTTGTCTGTCTTGTTTTCGCAATCGTTGGAGTATGTATTATTCTGTCCTGTCCTATCATTTGTTTTCTCGTGCTATATGGACATCATGATGAATCTGGCGATGTTGATTGGTAGCTATTCCATGAGTTTGCTTATCTTTACTGTCCTATGCGCCATTGGCTTTATCGTTGGTATCTGTATGATTTTATACGCTGTAAAGGAGACTGTGTTTCTTGTGCGTGAGGTAATCCAAGAGAAGAAAGAATAAGGCCATTGGCCGTATAAGATTTTTCTTGCAGTCTGTTTAATAATGTTATATAATATTATTAAAGAAAGGGCAAGGAAGAAAGTTTTCGACATAGGAACAAGTTTAAACGTATGTGTGTTTGCGAGTAGCAGTATTTGTAACGTTATCTTTTGATTGGAGAATGGTTTATTATGAATAAGTATAGGCGCGTTAACAAATGGTGGGAAGATAAATCACGCGAGTGCGTTTTTTGCCATTCAAAACTTAGTGTAAAATATGACGTGCTGATTCTTGCGCCTAGCAACGGTAGGACTAAGGAAACTTGGGTTCCATGCTGTAATGAGTGCATGTTGCACCATGCATTTGAAACGAAGTAATTCGTCCTTTTTATTTTATTATTGTTTCAACAATGAATCGAAACGAAAAATCTTAGCTATATCATTTTGGATTAGAATATTATATAGATAAGAAAAGAACTTTGAAAAGGAATTCAAATGATCAACAAATATGATAATCTTCGTCTTAATGTTGTTCTTGACCGTATTAAGGATAAGAATATTCTTACAAAGACTGCTGATGTTATTTGTCGTATGCGTGAGAATGTAGATTGCCCTAATTTTTTCTATATTCCTGCTGACTGTATGAGTGACATGGACTATGTGATTGCGGCCATCAATTATATTATCGTATCTTTTGGCTATAAGGCACATTGGGATTGTTTTAGCTATGCCAAAGTTGGCGGCAAGTATTGTATTCATCTGTTTCTTGAGGAAATTGACCTATAAAAAGTTCTTGCGGGCTGCTCTATAATATTATATAATATATATAGAGAAAGGGAGAGGACAAGATAAAGTCTTCCAAGAGAAGGAGAAAGTATATGACCAAGGTTGAGACGATTCTTGCACAGGTTGACGGTCTTCTGGACGCGGCATATGAGGTTGTCAATGGCCGCAAGCTCTGGAAGGAAGTTACTCCTTTGGTGAATATTGCTGCCGACATGCTTCTCGAAGAGCGTAAAGACTATTATGCTGGTTGTGCCTATTGGGTTTCTTGCTATGGTACTGAAAAGGAAATGCTCGATGCTAAGAATACCCTTGAGGACCTTGGCCTGTGCGTCTGTGATTACTACTGGCATGATGCTGACGAGTATGATGCTGCTGGTGGTCATTTGAGCGTCTATTGGACTGTCAACGATTGGGACTAGGAGCGCATATGCTGTTGAGTAATGAAAAATATGCAAAGGAAAATGTCTATTGGACTTTGGATTTTGTGCTATCTGCGAATTATTATATTTATCAGTGTGCTGCAAAGCAAGTTGAGATTGCGGCCAAAGACAAAGATGTCAATAAAGTCGTAAGGTTATTATCTGAGTATATTCATTACGTTTATGTTTGTGGTTATAAGGATATTTGTGTCATTCCTTTTAAACATTTAGATTATATTGTCGGTGATTATTTGACTTATAAAATATTTACGGATGCTCTTCGAGCAGCGGAAAGAGATTTTTCATTGAAGATTCATACGGGCACTCTCGATGAAGAAAACTGGGAATCTGAGTATATTTGTATCCAAAAGAAGGATAGAAAAAATTAAATAGTGCGTAGTAAAAGACCTGCGGCCTATGGCCGTGGGTCTTTTCTTTTATTTGACAAAATAGACGAAGTATGTTATACTGTAGATATGGTAGAGTATCTTAACGTCCGTGCGAAGTGTGCTTATGCGTTTTTGCGTATTAACTGACTAATGGCGCGAGTGCGCGATAAATTATCTTTAACGGACGAGACGGATTGGCAAATGACAAAACCGCAGGTATTTTGGTGGGTATTTTTTCACTTTCGGAACGATTAAAAAATGCACACCAGTGCTAAAACGATTAAAAAATGCACACCAGTTATTATTTCCGCAGGTAGAATGGTGGGTATTTTTTAACCTTAAATTTTTAGCGAAGCAAAAGGAGTGATTAGAAAGTTAAAAAATGCACACCAGTTAATGTAAAATTGTAAAAAAATGCACACCAGTACCCTCAAAACTGTTAAAAAATGCACACCCCTAATAAATTATATAATAAATTATATAATAAATTATATGTTATACACGTGTATGCAAGGAAGGAAAAATATGATAGACAAAGAAGAAAGCCATAAAACACCTAAGTTGAGTTTCAGCGTAGACCCTGAGAGGTTGGAGAATAAAAATTGTGACTACAATGCAATGGGCAGTCTCATGTTGGACACTAAGTTGGAGAAAGACAACACGAGAATTCTGTCGATGCAAGACAGTAGGGCAAGATTGAAAAGTGTAGGCTTGACCAACTATCAGATTAGAAATGTCATGAGTTGTTTTGAATCGTTGGACGTTATCAAGATAAATGGCATGAATGTTATCGTGCAGCCAGTGGAAGGGCAATATGTTACTATTCCCGTGGATACAGTTAGGTTTTGCCTTAGTTCATTGAGTGCAGATTGCTTCAAGACATATTGTTATCTTAAAAGGTGGTATCAGCTTCATGAAGCGTTCTTCAAGGGCGGTGAGAATTATTTCTTCTCGCGCACTGAGATTTTGAAGGCTCTTGGATATTATAAAGATGCGAGGAATATTCGCCGAGTAGACGAGTTCCTTATCGTACTTAGAGATGTCGGCCTTATCGAATATGCGGGGAAGGCTGTATACCGTAAGGGAAAGAAGGGTCTTTATACTGAATTATATAAGGTAAATGATTACGCACGTGCCCAGAAGGAATCTATTGAGAACACGCTGAGAGAAATGAAAGTCTATACTGATTTAGGGTATATGAGTTTACAAGATGTTAGAGAGCATTATCTGACAATGGATGAAAAAAAGGGAGATACTTGGCTGAAATTTGTCGCAAGGTTTGCAGACCGAGCCAATGACAAAGATATGGTAGATGCCATACTTGCTCTTTCAAACAATAAGTTAGAGCTTGGTAATTTCTGCGATGGCATAAAATTTAAAAATGATGCATGTAGCAGTGTTGATGATAATTAAAAGCTATGGCAAAAGGCCATATAAGGTAGAAAATGATTACATGACTTAGTGGGAGTAAGTGCGCATTTTACCAGTTCAGCAAACCAATGTCAAGAAAAAATTTTTAGCCCAACCCTTTTAATTTTCGATTCCAATTACAAAAACGAATTTTATTTCCAAATGAAAACGATTTTCATTTTACTTTTCATTTTCAAAACCAAATTCATCTTGAAAAAGTTCTTGCGGCCAGTGAAAACTTATAGTATAATATAATTAAAGAAAGGGAGGGGATAAGAAACCTCCCGTGGGTTCCAAGAGAAAGAAGATTAACATGACCCAGTTCGAGATTTACAACACCATCAAGTCTGCCATGTCCGATAATGCCGAGGTGGTTGAGTTCTGCGACAAGCAGCTTGCGGCTATCGAGCGCAAGCGTGCCAAGGACGCTGAGAAGTCCGCAGAGAAGCAGGCTTTCCTTGACGAGATTTACGCAGCTCTCAAGTCTTTTGATGAGCAGGCGGGAGCCACCTCCAAAGCCGTAGCCATGCACATGGGCGAGGATGTCAGCTCTCGCAAGGTCGCAGCCAACATGCGTTTCCTCGTTGAGGATGGTCGTGCCGAGAAGGTGGCAGTGAACAGCAAGACCTTCACGTACAAGGCTCTGTAGCAAAATATTTAATAGGTAGGGTCTACTTATTAGAGTTTTTAATTAGAAGGGCCGTGGAGTCCATTTGACGAGACTCCCGGCCTATTCCAAGAGACAGAAGGAAGTAAGCATATGCGGCACACCTACTATGATATGAAGAGTAACGAGCATACCATAGAGATTCCTGACGAGTATATCGAGTCCAAGAGACAGCAGGCAATACTCAAGGCAAGTGCGGCCAACCTCTATCTGCTAGAGCATGGCATCGAGTATGACGCAGCTTACAGGCCCGATACAGACAAGAAGGAGAATAAAGTGTCTGAAAAACGATTGATTATGAATTACATTGCTGACGCACTGGGAGAGCTTACCATGACCATCGGTGACTGGGAGGATTCCCCGCATGGCATCGAAGTCGGCGATGATGGTAAAATCCGATTCATTCTCAATTCCAAGACGTATGAGATGTCTATGGTATGCAAGCGCAAGTCCAAGGCAAAATAGGATTGATTTTCAAGTGCGGCCAAAATTTTTGGGCAGGAAAGTGTAATTTACACTTTAATAAAAACATATATTAAAAAAACACTTTTTAAATGTAACTAATTTAGTCACATTTCCGCATTGATTTTCACTTACAAAAGGCATGTGCCGCACACCTCTTTTTTTTCTGTCTCTTGACTTATGTGAATCTATTTTATGATTGACTTTGAGTTTCTATTGGCCGCAGGAATCACGAGAGATAAACTTATTTTTCTTGTGTCGTACAGGGGTACGCAAAAACGATTAAAATTCATTTTAGAACGCTCTCTTGGCTTACGCCTGTGCTAGTTCTATCCCTTCTCGCCATATAGGCTGGGAGGGATTTTTTTATTTAATTTTATGATTGACTTTCGTTTTAGGATTTTGTAGGCGCTGGGCTGGCAGGCCCCATTTCTACACATTTTCGCCATATAGGCGCAACGGCGGCGGCAGTCCCAAATATGGTATTATTGTATAATATTCCTCTATTATATTATACCATACAATTCCTGATTTGTCAAGACCCTTCACAAAACCAACACTGAATCTCCACAAATAATAGTTAGGTATCTCACAATGATTCGGAGTTAACCTAGGGTAACACTTGCTCGGGTCGCTCGGTACCTAACTTAATTTTTTTCGCATGTGCGGCCCTGTAATGGCCCTAGAACGGGCGATAGCCAAAAGTGCCTAGGAACGCAAGGGTATAGGCCGCAAGGCCGTTAAAACGCGTTTCAGGCGCTCAGTTTTTTGTGTAAAAGTTGTGTTTTTGCTTGAAAAATCTTGACAATAATGTACCTAATCGTGTAAAATCGACCCAACTATGGAATTTCTGTGAATTTTTTCAAAAAGTCTTGACTTTTCCACACGTTTGTGCTAGGCAGGGCGATCTTTTTCCTACCTTTTTAGTAGGAATTAAACGCAAAAGTAAAGCGCCCTACTTAAAAGTAGAGCGCTTTTATTTAATTGTGTTATTTTATTGTAAATTGCGTTATGAGCGCTTGCGCGCATTGCGTGAGCGTTTCGGCGTTTTCCGTTTCGCCGCTTGCGTAGGCGTTGCCCGCCAAATGCGTAAGGTCGTGTACTATCTTATGAATCTCGGTAGGTAGCAAAACTACCTTGCCGCTTTTCATCGCGTTTAGGTGGTGGGCTTGCAAGTCGTGCCCTAGCTTGCGGAGTTCCGTATCGGGCAAGTTCCCGAATACCTCAATCAATGCCGCGCGTCTGTAATCCATCGGCTAGCCGTCCTTATGCTGTTCTATAGGTGCAAGGGTAGCGGGTGGGGCTTGTTATCGCCCCACCCTAGCCCGCCTAGGCTACAATAACATAGGCGGTCTTGTTGTTGATGGGTGCCGCCTTGCGCACGCGCTTTTCGGCAAGCAGAACGTTCACGATGACGCCTGCCTTAGAGAACGTTCTGACCTCGGCGGGATGCTTAATCATCACGTCGTTGAGCGTGAACGGTTCGCCATCGGCGAACTCGGCTGCAACCTGCTCGGCAAGCGCCTTGTTGAGCTCAGCCGTCTTGCTCGGCGCCTTGGGCTTGGCTGCGTTCTCCTTGAGCACGTGGTACTTATGCGAAACCTTGCGGTCAAAGTTCTCGACCGTATGAACGTCTGCCTTATAGGTATCGCCCAGAACCTCACGAATGAGGTCATCGGTCACGCCCTTGGTGCCGCCTTTGGCAAGGACCGCGAACATCTGATAATCGGTGAACTGGAACTTAGTGCGAGTGGTAGCCATGAGCTAACCCCTTCCGTCCCCGAGACGCGAGTGAGCCGCCGTTCGGCTCTTTTTTCTCTGTCCCCTTTGGACAACTATTATTTTACTATTGCATAGACTTTTTGGCAAGAACTATTTTAAAAATTGTGTTCAAAATATGGAAACCGCAGGTAAATAGGCTAGTTTTTTCAGATTCCCAAAATATCGGCACTGTAGTTAGATAAAGCAAAATGAATAGAATCAGGCCATTTGCGGCAAAACTTGCATAAAAAAATTTGGGTTTCGGGTTGTGTTATGTTTGTGTTTTTCTCAAAATTGTCAAAAGATTTTTCTTGACAAACCTAATTAGGCGGGTGTATAATTTTGGCCCCAACCTCGGGGCTATGGTTGTTTAAACAAATGCGTTTAAAGCATTTCAAAAGTTGAAGCGTTTCAATCGGCGTTACCCAGGCAAACTATTTTAATTAGTTAGGTACCTAACAATGATTCACGGTTTACCATAGCTAACTTCTTGCCGGATAATGCGGTACCTAAATAAAAAAATATCGCCATAGCGACAATGAGACGCGTTTTAAGGTGCCATTAGGGTAAAGTCCTTATTTTAAATAAAGGCGTTTGCCGCACGCCATAGGGCGCTAGAATCACTTTTGCTCATGGTAAAAGAAAAGGGAACCGTTAGGCTCCCCATTCGTTTAACGGTCAAGCGCTTTAAATGCCGCGCTCGCGTCTCGCCAACCTTGACCCCGCGAACCGTGGCGCGTCTTTTTGTGCTTAGCCTTTGCCGCAAGCAAAATAGCGGCTTCGATACGTGCATCTGATAGTGCTGTGTGGTCCTCGGTAAAGTCGTGCTCATTGTTGATAAAGCGGTAAACGCTTTCAGCGCTAGTTGACGGGTTTCCGCTAGGCGTAAATGCGCCCGTTGCTACACAATACTTTAGATAGCGCTTAGAACTAGTAATGTTACTTGCATAGTCCCAAACGTCTTTAAGTCGTAGCTTAAAGGGCATGAACCACGTAGCAAAACCGTTTGAATACGTGCGCAACGTATTGTTTAGCGCTATTTCGTCAAATCGACAATTATACGCCCATGCGCTTTTAATGTTGCACTCTTTACAATCAGCCTTGAACGTGCGCCAAACCTCATTAAAAGACGCTTCAACCCATTCACCCGTTTTAATTCCCTCAAGATAGGTAGGGATTTTATCGGCGTAATAAGCGCTTTTCATGAGGTCAATTTGATAGAACGTATCAGTGACCACAAACGAACGCTCTCGAATAACGTGGTTGTCGTTGTCGCGGATAGTATAGCCAAAATCGTAAACCAAAGACGTCTCGGGGTGCGCCTTGTTATCCTTATGATTGACAGTAGGCGCGGTTTCGGTATCGAGTACAACAAAATTAGCCATTGGAAACTCCTTAAACGTTTGGGCTAATCACTACACTTATAATAGTAACAAAAACCACGCTAGAACGCAATAAGTTTTTTGTCCTAGCGTTGTAAATTATTAATGCAACTAAAATTCAAAATCTAGTTCACGAATATAGTTATCTGGGTCGCAAACGCCCAGCATTTCATGAACATAGCACTGTGCAGCTTTACGTGTTGTAAACACTTTTGCGCTTGCGATAGGGTCGGTATTGCATATCATACAATCAAGACAATAAAGAGCAACGTAAACCTTATGCAACTTCTTTAATTCGTTCTTGATAGCATCTTCACGCCGCATTTAAAACCACCTCATAAATTGGCGTTATTTACTACACTTATAATAATAGCTGTTTGCGCGGATAATGCAAGCATTATTTTAAATTATTTTTGTTTACCCTAACTAACTTGCCAAAGTTTACCACGGCTAACTCAAGGTACCTAACTGTAGAGAACGTGTCGCCGTTTGCGTAGCAAACGCCGGGGTCGGCGCAGCATGCGCCAACACCGAAGTCATAATGAGGGGGCTATGTTCGGTGCCGTTGTCCTCCCGACTAAGGTTAGTATAGCACTTTCATGACGTGCCGCACGCGAGAAAAAAGAAAAAGTTTTTCTAATTTTTCTCTTGCTTTTGGTTGCGTGTTGTGGTAAAATCGCCGCCAACTATGGCGTAATGGAGAAAAAGGCACCTAAAAAGGTGCCTTTAAAGTGCTCCATAGGTTATAAACATAAATATAAAAAAGATAATGCTCGAATCAAACTCGCCTAAAGCTAATTGAATCAAACCAATACAACCCATTATAACGGGTATCCATTTAATTAATTTACAAATTAATTTGTCCAGTTTCATTTGTCACCTCATTGTTTCACGTGAAACATAGGGGAACGTTACCGCTCCCCTAACTCTATTCTAGCTCTTGGATAATAAGAGATTCTAGCGCGTCTAGCAAAGTAGTTTCGTCTTTAATACATACCGCCTTACCGCTCGATGTATCACGTTGCCATGCGTGTACGTTGCCGCTTTCATCGTCAAACAAAATGCCGCCCTTGTAGTTAGATACGCGCCACTTGTTAGTACCATGCTTGACCACGTGAACGTTATTCAAGTCGATAGCAGGGTAATACTTGCGCAACCATGCGCGTTTATTCTTGCGTACCGCGCTATCAAACCGTTTCGTGGTCTTGCCTTTTGCCAACCAACTAACGACCTCGACCGCGTAACCGTAGCCTTGCAAGGCGGCAAGCAAACCGTTTAGCTTCTTGTAGTCTCCTAAAGGCTTGGCGATTAAGTAAGGCGCGGCGTTTTCTGCTTGCAACATAGGCAACCACCCGTTGACGTTGTAAAAATCAACAAGCACTCCATCCAAATCTAAAACAATTGCTTTCATTTATTCCACTTTCAAAGAGCGGGTAGGGCGTAAGCCCTACCCTTTGACTAACTAAAGACGCTTACCCTTACAAACGTACTCAAGATTAACGTTGTAGTCGAACTCTTCGCCCAACTCACGCACACGCCACACGGAACTGTCAAGCTCTTTAGAATCTTCGACACAATCCATGCGGGCAGCAACGATAGCAGCGGCGAGATTTTGCTCGCTATCAGCTTCAACGATAAAGTTATCGTAATCGTCAAGCGGATAGTCCGCGTCAATACCGTTAACAGAAACGAAATACAACATAACAAACTCCAATTCTAAAGGCGGGCGGGGTATTCCCCGCCCTAGCTATCAGAAACTAACGCGCCTTGTAAACATAAAGAACGTTAGTACCGTTCGACTTGAATACCATCGTATCCACCTCAAAGACCTTAGCCTTAATCAGACGGTCGAAGAACTCTTTGAGAGTGTTGCGCGTATCTTTATTATCAAGCGTAACATAGGTGTTACCGCTATACCAATCATGAACCTTGCTAGTTTTGATAACTCCAGAACGACCGCACAAATCGGAGAACGTGAACCATTCATCACGGTTTACGTTAAGGAACGCAACAAGCAGGTCAAGCGCGTCCGCTTGAACATCGCTAATCTCGGTGGGCGCGGTACCAACCAGACCCGAAGTACCAACCGCCGCGCGGTAAAGTGCATCGAAAGCCTCGTCCGAAAGCTCAACGCCCGTGGCAAGTACGCGCGTCTTGGTGGTGTTGTACTTGTCGGTGTGAGCCTGAGCCGCGAAACCAAGAGCCTTGTTGTAGTTCTGAGCGTTAGACATTGCTAACTCCATTCTATCCCCGCTCGGGCGTGTAACTACCTGTTACTCTTACGCCCTCGCCTTTGGACAACTATTATTATGCGGTAAGTTGCCTAGTTTGGCAAGTATCAATTTGCCGCACACAATTCCTCCATAAGTCTCCTGGTCTAATCCTTTAGTGTAACATAGGTCAGGTGAAAAGTCAAACTGTGAGAGCGTGAATACACGAATACATAGAAAAAACAACTCTATCAAGTTGTGACCACTAATTCATAATTTTTTGCCCTTGTAAGCCCACAGAATCGCCTACAAGGTGCCATTTAGCAAAATGCCTACGCGCATAGGTACGACCAAAAGAGCCAAAATAAAAGGCTCCGTGGGAGCCTTTAGTTAATGCGCCAAAGCAATAAATACCACGTTGCCGCTATCGTCTATGACCTCGCACGTTGTACGTTCGCATTCGGCTATCGCTCTCGCCCTTGCCTTATGCGCCGCAAGTGGAGCACTCGAATCGTAGCCCGTGCATTTGTCAATGCTAAAGTCTTTAGCATTATCACGCTTGAGGTAGTACACTATTCTATCCTTTCTCTTGGTCTACGACCTAAGTATAACACTTTTACGTGTGATAGTACAGCAGAATCTTGAAAAACTTTTTTCATGTTTTTTCAGATTGACGCTTGACAGAAAAATCGCCCTATCTTATTATTATTATTAAGCTAGAGGACTGTGCATTTTTTTAGCTAGTTGGTCAAAGAAAAACCCACCCGCAAGGGTGGGCTTCTTTTTTACTCGTCCTCGTCCTCAAGATAGAAGTCGCACGGCTCGTCCGGGTAGTAGGCTTCAAGCTCGTCAATGTAGTCAGAGAAGTACGGGCTGTTGGGGTTCATGGTTTCAAACATTGCAAGTCCTTTCTGTTCCTTGCTTGCTTACAGCTATTATTATACACGCTTTGCGTGTGAGCGCAAGCGAAAAACCTAACTATTTTGGGATAAAATAATTTTATTTTTCTCAAGTTTTTTCGATTTGACGCTTGACAAACGTTTTGCGCTCATGTATAATTTTCTGCCCAACTATGGGCTTTTGGGTTGCGCTATGTTTCACGTGAAACGTTAAACAATAAACCGCCCACCTTTTCAGATGGGCGGTTACTAATTATTAAAGCATCTTCTTGATGGTATCATCAATGTTGCTCATAGCGATTTTTCCTTTCCTTGTTGCTTCGCTACGCTTGTTATTCTAACAGATTATGGTGGTCATTGCAACCGTCACAATTTCTACAAATCCCAGTAGGCGCGATACATTTGCATCGGGAACGCCCATGCCGCTGCTAATAAATTAGCGTTGACCGCCGCGTTTGCATCCGTGAGCAGGAACCAGATGAACGTGGCGGCATAGACAATCCATGCAACGACCTCGACAACATCGTACCACTTTGCCATCGTGCTATCTTTGAACATTGCAAACCCCTTTGGTTGGCTCTTTGTGTTACAACTATAGTATAACGGGACGTTGCATCGAGTGCAAGCATTTTTTTGAAAAAGTTTTTTTAAAAAAGTTCTTGACAAAACTGAATCGCGGCCTTATAATTTTCTGCCCATAAATGGCCTTTTTGTGGGCTTCGCCCTTTTACATGGTCAACCAGAAGAGCAACTAAAACAGTTGCATCCGACCAAAAGCAACCAAAACAGTTGCGTGATTATGCGGCGCTTGGTCGTGGTTTCGGGATACCGCTAACGTTTTGGCGCTAGCCATATAGACGTGTGGCAAGGCAAGGTTCCGACACCCCGAACGCCTGTTCGGTCTACCACAAAACTATTCGGTTGAGGTCGAGAATTGCAATTTCACACCAAAAACATAATTCGAGTTAGTGGAATCACCTGCTTCTAGTTACATAAAAGGGGCTGGTTTTACCCAGCCCCATGTTGCTTATCTGTCTATCTTGGCAACGTCTAACCCGGCATCTGCTAAACCATCCACGTATGCTGTGAGGTCGCGGACGGCCTCGTGGTATGCCGGCTCTTGCACCCCATAACCTAGATACCAGCCGTTGCGTAGGTCGTGTAGTAGGTTGCTCGGGTCGCTATAGGTGTCACTATAAGATTCAACGCGTTCATCGCTTACCAGTTGCACGTGTAGCGTAAACTCTGCCGCTCCGTTGTAGACATGCGAGATAATAGCAAAACTCTTTACGTCGTTGGTAAACTTGACGCTATCGTAGTCCCTGAAATACATTCGGTCCTCCAGACCCTTGGCTGTGCGGGCGACCCTGTGCCACCCGCTACGCTGTCTAGTATAAACTATTCTCTGCAAGGTGTCTAGCCTAGATTTTCTATTGCAATGGATTGAGTTTTGTTCTATACTATCACTAACAAACAAACCCGTTTGTATTCGATTCTATGTCTGGAGTTAACATGAGAAAGTCCACCGTTCGCTTACTCGCCCGTTCCACTCGTCCCGTGTGCATCGCTCGCACGTCCACCAACCGCGGCCACGTTCTAGCCGTCTGTGCTGCTGCTCATGGTGAGGTTTTGACGTTCAAGGCCACTAGGGATGGGCAATCCGTCCGCGCCCTGTCTGTGGCGTTTGAGGGCCGCAAACCTGTATCTAATAGCACGGTTGCGGCTATCGCGTCCCGCTTAGTTAACGACTTGGAGGGTTACGACCGTGACGCCGTGGAGACGTTCGCGGACGCGCTCATAGGTGGGTGGGAATTCGACTACAGCGCTTATGTTGGCGCTGCGCTCGACAGGCTCGCAGACGCCAAGCTGTTGACACGCTAACATGTTAGCCCCCCCTATAGGGGGGGG